>Ga0207085_1028_pt1 | contig 23819 bp, 20 predicted proteins | sample Alteio_BWMinHeat_53_FD_153542 | JGI IMG/M metagenome (GOLD analysis project Ga0207085, IMG submission 153542) | Enriched cells from forest soil in Barre Woods Harvard Forest LTER site, Petersham, Massachusetts, United States -... | ecosystem: Environmental > Terrestrial > Soil > Temperate forest >...
TTTACCGTGAAGTTTTACCTGGTGGCGATGGTTTTCATTCTGTTTGATATTGAAGCCATCTTTTTATATCCGTGGGCGGTGGTTTACCGCGAACTGCGGCTGTTCGCGTTTTTCGAAATGCTCCTATTTATCGCCCTAGTATTGTGCGGCTTCTTTTACATCTGGAAAAAAGGCGTGCTTGACTGGTCGGAGGAAAGCCAGCGAACCGCAGCGCGGGAGAAACGTCGTGCCGCTTGAGTCAGAAGAAGACAAGGCTGTAGTTGCCGCCCTGGAGCAGCAGGTTCCGCAGGCGATTGTTGCGATTAAGCAGGCTGTCGATGGCCCACAGGTTGAAATTGCGCCTAAGTTGATTGTGCCGGTATGCCGCTATTTGAAAGACGTTGCCGGGTTCGAGAGAATTTCGGCGGTAACGGGTGTCGACTGGTGGCCGCGCGACCCGCGTTTTGAAGTGGTTTATTTCCTGCACGGGGTTCGCACCAATAAGCGGCTGCGTTTACTTGTGCGGGTGAGCGACGAGCAAGAGGTTGACTCGGTGACATCGGTCTGGCGGGGAGCCAACTGGTATGAGCGGGAGGTTTTCGATCTGTTCGGAGTTCGCTTCCGCAACCATCCGTACTTAGAGCGAATTATGATGCCGACAGATTGGGAAGGTCATCCGCTGCGCAAAGATTATCCGGTCCACGGACACAAGTATTCCTATCGCGATGAATAGTCGCTTCAACAAGCTTGGCGAGGGATTTCTGCAGTCATGAAAGAAGGCGATAGTCAACTCGCGTCGATTGATGCGGAACAGGAACTGAAAAGTCCCGATCCGTCCGGTTTTGAGCCGCTGTCAACTCCTGGGCGCCGAATGACGCTGAACATGGGGCCGCAGCATCCGTCTACGCATGGCGTACTGCGCGTGCTGCTGGAACTGGACGGCGAAACGATTCTGAATGCCCGGCCGGAGATCGGCTATCTGCATACGGGGATTGAGAAGCAGTGCGAAGCCGAGAAATATCAACAGGTCGTCCCGCTGACGGATCGCGTGGACTATCTGGCGAATCTTTGCAATAACACCTGCTATGCGCTGGCGGTGGAGAGGCTGTTGGGCCTTGAAATTCCCCCGTTCGCGCAATGGATGCGTGTGCTGTTGAACGAAGCGCAGCGCATTTCGAGCCATTTGGTGTGGCTGGGCACGCACGCGCTCGACATCGGCGCCATGTCGGTCTACTTTTACTGCTTCCGGGAACGCGAAGAGATTCTGAAGGTATTCGAAATGTTTTCGGGGCAGCGCATGATGACCAGCTACATCCGGCCGGGAGGGCTCGCGCTCGAACCGCCGCGTGGCTGGCACAAGGTGATGACGGCTGTTATCGACCGGATGGCGAAAGGCATTGACGAGTATCACGAATTGCTTGCAGCTAACCCAATCTGGGTGAATCGGACGAAAGGCGTGGGTGGGTTGCCGCTCGAGGACATGCTGGACCTCGGAGTGACAGGACCGATGCTGCGGGCCGCGGGATTGAAGATCGACACGCGCAAGGACTGCCCCTATTCCAGCTACGAAAAATTTGATTTCGAAGTGCCGACGCGCGAAGCGAACGATGTGTATGCGCGATTTGAAGTGAGGATGGAAGAGATGCGGCAAAGCGTCCGCATCTGCCGGCAGGCGCTTGAGGGCATGCCGAGTGGCCCGTGGCGAGCCGACGCTCCGGGTATTCTGCTACCCGACCGGGAAAAGATGAAGACACAGATGGAGTCGCTGATTTATCACTTCAAGATCGTGACCGAAGGATACCGGGTGCCGGAGGGATCGGTTTATCAGGTGATTGAATCGCCGCGCGGAGAGTTAGCCTATTACGTGGTCAGCAACGGCACCGCGAATCCGCACCGCGTTTTTATGCGTACGCCGAGTTTTGGGAATCTGCAGTCGCTCGGGGAAATGCTGGAGGGCGTTTTGATTGCCGACTCGATCGCAGCGATGGGCAGCATGGACTTTGTGCTGGGCGACGTCGACCGGTGAGCCTATGACTTTTTCTCCGGAACTGGAAGAACGGTTCAGCAAGCTGCTCAACAGCTATCCGCCCGGGCGGACGCGTTCAGCAGTGGTACCGATGCTGCTGTATGCGCAGGATGAGGTTGGGTGCGTTTCGCAGGAACTGATCGAAGAGGTGGCGCGGCGCTGCGGCGTTACTCCGCTGCAAGTGGACGAAGTGATCGGCTACTACTCCATGCTGCATCGCAAGCCGCTCGGGAAGTTCCATCTGCAGGTGTGTACGAACATCTGCTGCCAGGTGGTTGGCGGCGAAGATCTATATCATCACGCGAGCAAAGCACTCGGCTTGGGAAATAAACAGGTAACGAAGGACGGACTTATCTCACTCGAAGAAGTGGAATGCATGGGGGCATGCTCCTGGGCGCCGGCAATCCAAGTCAATTACGATTTCCATCACGGTGTTACGCCAGAGCGATTGGACCAGCTGATCGCCGCGCTGCGCGATGGATCGTACAAACAGAGGGCATCTTAGATGGTCTATAACGAACCGAGCCCGCTTGAGACGAAGATTATCTCGCAACGCTGGACCGTGGAAAATCCGGCGGCAATTGATACTTACCTGGCGACGGATGGGTATGTAGCGATTCGTAAAGCTCTGGAGATGACACCCGAAGCGATTATCGAGGAACTGAAAGCTTCGTCTTTGCGCGGCCGCGGCGGCGCAGGATTTCCGACCGGCTTGAAGTGGAGCTTTGTGCCGCGCGACTCCGGCAAACCAAGCTACATCATCTGCAATTCGGACGAGAGTGAACCCGGCACTTGCAAGGACCGGCTGTTGATGGAAAACGATCCGCATCAACTGATTGAAGGGATGCTGATTGCGGGTTGGACGATCAAATCCAATAAAGGATACGTTTTCATTCGCGGCGAGTACCGGTATTTGATTCCGATCGTCGATAAGGCGATCGCCGAAGCGTATGAACGCGGCTATCTAGGCAAGAACATTCTGGGGTCGGGATGGGATTTTGATCTCTATACGCACACCGGTGCGGGCGCCTACGAGTGCGGCGAAGAATCGGCTTTGCTCGAATCGCTCGAAGGAAAACGAGGAATCCCGCGATTGAAGCCACCGTTCCCAGCGGTGGTGGGCGCGTTTCAATCCCCGACTATCTTGAACAACTGCGAGACGTTCTCGGCCGTTCCGGTGATCCTGCGGAATGGCGGCGCATGGTTTGCCGGTTTAGGCACACCGAAAAACGGCGGCACACGACTGCTCTGTATCTCGGGTCATGTCAATAAGCCGGGCGTCTATGAGTTGCCCTTGGGCTTCCCGTTTGAGCGGCTGCTGAACGAAGTGTGCGGCGGCATGCGCAATGGGAAAAAACTGAAGGCCGTGATTCCTGGCGGTTCGTCCTCACCAGTATTGAAGGCCGACGAGGTGGAGGGCTTATTGCTCGACTACGATTCCATCGCAAAACTCAAGTCGATGGCCGGGTCGGGGGGCATTGTCATTTTGGATGAGGACACGGACATTGTTGCGGTAGCGCTACGGACGATCAAGTTCTACGCACATGAAAGCTGCGGCTGGTGCATCCCGTGCCGCGAGGGAACCACGTGGCTAAAGAAGATTTTGACACGTTTTCATGCCGGCTTCGGCCAGCAGAGCGACATTGAGCTGATCGGCGAACTGGCAAATAATATGTTGGGCCGTACGTTCTGCGCCTTGGGTGATGCGGCGGCTATGCCGACGACCGGCTTCATCACGAAGTTCCGGGACGAATTTGAAGCATATCTCGCGAAGAACCATCTGACCCTCGAGGATACAACTCCGGAATTGGTTGGAATTGAGGCGCATTAGCTTATGCCTGATCCAGTAAAACTGACGATCGACGGACAGGCGGTACACGCTGCACCGGGCACTTTACTGATTAATGCCGCAAAGGAAGCGGGCATTGCCATACCGGCGTTCTGTTACTACGATGGCCTGGCACTGCAAGCCGCCTGCCGCATGTGCCTGGTCGAAGTAGAAAAGACACCCAAGCTGCAGGTGGCCTGCACGCTGCCGGTCGCGGAAGGAATGGTCGTCTATACCGATTCACCGACCGTGCGCCAGGCGCGCAAGGGAACGCTTGAGTTTCTGTTGACCAATCATCCGCTCGATTGTCCGGTTTGCGATAAAGGCGGCGAGTGCGAATTGCAAGATATGGTGTTTCGCTACGGTGCAGGCGAGAGCCGGTACCGCGAGGAAAAACTTCATGTCGACGAAAAGCAATGGTCGCCGGTGGTTTTCTACGATGCGCCAAGGTGCATCCTTTGTTACCGCTGCGTGCGAATTTGTGGCGAAGGACTGGGCGTAAGCGCGCTTGGGGTGGGAAATCGCGGAGCCGCCTCGGAGATTGTTCCGAACGGCGGCGATCATTTGGACTGCGATGAGTGCGGCGCGTGTATCGATATTTGCCCGGTCGGCGCTTTGACGAGCGGAACGTACCGATACAAGACGCGGCCCTGGGAGATGGAGCATGTCGGCACGATTTGCACCCATTGCTCGAACGGGTGTAAGACGACGCTTGGCATCCGCAATGGTGAAATCATTCGCGCGAATAATCGCGATCGTTCCGGAATCAATGGCGAATTTCTTTGCGTCAAGGGCCGCTATGCATTCGATTTCAACGGCCATCCAGATCGTTTGACTACGCCGCTGGTCCGGCAGAACGGCGAACTGAAGCCGGTATCGTGGGCAATTGCATTGGCCACGGTGGCAAAGAAGTTTTTGGAGCTGCGGGCGAAGAAGGGGCGATTCGGAGTGCTGGGTTCGAATCGAACGAGCAACGAAGAAAACTTCCTGCTGCAGAAATTTGCGCGCCGGCTTCTGAATACCAATAATATCGATCATCACCGGACAGGCGATGTTCCAACGCTGCTCGACGCACTGAGCGGACGCACTGGCGCGCTCGCGACCATGGACGAGTTGTATACCACGAAAGCGGCCCTGGTGATCGACAGCGATTTGGCCCAGGAGCATCCGCTGATCGCGTTTCAATTGCGCGCCAATTGGCGGCATCATAAAGCGCATGTATATGTTGTGAGCCCGGGTCCGGTACGCGAAGACAGCTACGCGGAGACAGTGCGGGCGGAGTCGGGCAAGGAATCCGAAGCACTGGAAGCCTTCCGCGAAAAGCTAGCGAAAGAGCCCGAGCTGACAATTCTGTTCGGGGCTGCGATTAAGGGCGACTCAGTCCGCAGACTGGTCGCGTTTGGCGATAGTCTGGGTATTCCGGTGAAATATGTTTGCCTGGTGGATTACTCGAATTCGCGCGGCGCATCGGACATGGGACTGCTTCCGGATTTGGGGCCGGGGTACGAAGCGGTTCCGGAGCCGGGCTTGAATTACGATCAGATTCTGACCGATGGAGCATTGGATGCGCTTTGGATCGTGGGGACGAACCCGGCAGCGCGACAACCTATCGGCGTGAGTAAGGCGTTCGTCGTAGTGCAGGATTTGTTTCTTACGGAAACAGCGCGGCTGGCGGATGTGGTGCTGCCGGCGGCATCCGCTTACGAGAAGAACGGCACGGTGACGAGCGTTACCGGAGAAATCCAGAAGTTGACGCGCGCGGCCAAGACGATGGGCGCGAAGCCGGACCTGGAGATTTTGCTGCTGCTTGCCAAAGAAATGCGGGAAGACCTGGGGACTTTGAAACCGGAGAGCATTTTCCGGGAGATCAGCTCATCTGTAAAAGGCTACGACGTGTCTTTTCCGATCATCGAGACCGGGCAGGCGCTTCCAACGTATCCGATCAATGGGCGAGTGGCATTTCGCTCCGAACCAGACTTGATTCGTCCGGCCGAAAATACTCTCTTCACTTCCGGTACGTTGGGCAGGTATTCGAAGATGCTGAACTCTGTAATGGAGGCGCCGGGCGCGCTTTACCGCGATCCGCTACGGGACACTGGCACCCGTGTTGGCAGCGTGACACAGGAGACGCAAACAACTAAGCCGGTCGACAAACCCCAATGACATTCGTGATTGTCAGCCTCATCAAAATCGCGCTGGTGTTCGCGGTCTTTATGACGACGCTCGCCTATCTTCAGTGGGTAGAGCGGAAGGTACTGGCGCATATTCAGTCGCGGACGGGCCCATTGCGCGTAGGACCTCACGGGTTGATGCAGCCGCTGGCGGACGTGTTGAAGTTGCTGACGAAAGAAGACCTGCTGCCTCCCTACGTTAACCGATTCTTCTATCTGCTGGCTCCGTTTATCGCGGTGTCGCTCGCTTTGATCACGATCGCTGTGATTCCGTTCGGACCACACATTAACGTGTTCGGGATTTCCACGGATATGCAGATCTCCGATATAAATGTGGGGGTTCTGTTCCCGCTGGCGATCGCTGCTGTCAGCGTCTACGGTATTGCACTAGCGGGTTGGTCGTCGAATAATAAATATTCTTTGCTCGGCGGCTTGCGGAGTAGCGCGCAAATGATCAGCTACGAACTGCCGCTGACGCTGGCGATTGTCGCCCCGCTGCTGCTGGTGAATCATCTGAGTTTTCGCGCCATTGCCGACGGACAAGCCGGTTACTACCTCGGTTTCATTCCGAGGTGGGCTATTTTTCAGATGCCGTTCCCGCAAATCTTCGGCTTTCTGATTTTTTTAATTTCTGCATTCGCGGAGACGAACCGCATTCCGTTCGACTTGCCGGAGGCGGAGAACGAACTGGTGGCCGGCTTTCACACCGAGTACAGCAGTATGAAATTTGCGTCGTTCTTCATGGCCGAATACGCCAATATCGTCAATATCACTTGCGTGGGAACGGTGTTGTTCCTGGGCGCCTGGCAACCACTTTTTCCCGCTCCGTATTCGAATTGGGTGCCGCCGCTGGTGTTTCTCGCGGCAGGCATCCTGTGTTTTTTCCACGGCCTTAACCCAGCGCGAAAGAACGATCAGATCACGTTTCCGATTTTTGGTGTCGCATTTCTAGCGCTGGCTGCGCTCTTTGCCATTCCGCCGTTGCAATTCATTCTCGCTCCGCTATTCTGGTTTGCAGCCAAGGTAGGGCTCCTGATTCTGGTCTTTATCTGGATTCGAGGTACACTGCCGCGGTTCCGCTATGACCAGTTAATGCACTTCGCCTGGACGTTCCTTTTCCCGTGTGCGTTGGTCAACCTGTTACTTACCGCTCTGTTGGTGGCACTGTTTCCGGGGAACCCTTAATCGTATGGATACAGTCTTGTTCGTTATCTGCGCCATTGTTGCGATTGTCTGTGCCTTTAACCTGGTTCTGCAAAAACATCCGATATCGAGTGCGCTATCGCTGATTGGTGTGATGAGTTCACTGGCGGTTCTTTATCTTTTACTGGGCGCCGAATTCATGGCGATGGCGCAAATGATCGTCTACGGCGGGGCGGTGATGGTGCTCTTTATCTTCGTCATCATGCTGTTGAACGCCGGTACGGAAAAGAACAGCAACAAATCCTGGTTTGCGCAAATTGCCGGATTGCCGCTGCTGCTCGCATTCGTCGCCGTGGTCGCCTTTTTGATTCGCAGCGCGGTGCCGGGGCTAAAGAATGTTTCGTTTGGAAGCTGGTGGGGCGGGACGGCGCAAAACGTCGGGCGCCTGCTGTTCACGACGTATCTGCTGCCGTTCGAAATTATTTCGATTTTGATCCTGATTGCGATTCTGGGCGCTGTTGTGCTGGCGCAGAAGGAAATCGATTAGCCCATGCCTCATCCGCACGTTCCGCTTTCCTGGTATCTCATTTTGAGTGCCATCCTTTTTACCCTGGGCGCGGCAGGATTTTTGTACCGCAAAAGCGTGATTACGGTATTCATGTCGATCGAGCTGATGTTGAATGCAGTAAATCTCAGCTTCATTGCGTTCTCTTATCAACTGCAAAAAGTGGACGGCCACATCTATTCGTTCTTCGTCATGGTTGTTGCTGCGGCTGAGGCCGCTGTGGGGTTGGCAATCATCCTGACGATCTTCAAGAACCGCGGCACGCTGCAGATCGACGAAATCGATTCTCTCAAACTCTAACTGATCGAGCCCATGATCCTCAACCTCTGGCTTATACCTCTTTTCCCGCTGCTCGGGTTCGTCGTGAACGGGCTTCTCGGCAAGCGTCTGCCGAAAGGCGCGGTGACTGGGATCGCCCTTGGGTCCGTCGCGGCATCGCTTGCCTATGTCGCCTATGTATTCTCCCAGCTATGGCCTTTGACAGGTGCGCATACGGAACATTACTTCACCTGGATCAACAGTGGATTTTTGAATGTCGGGTTCGATCTGACCGTTGATCGCTTGTCGGCGGTGATGCTGGCAATCGTGACAGGCGTTGGCTTTCTGATCCATATTTATGCCACAGGTTACATGGCCGATGATGCAGGCTATTACCGATTTTTCAGCTACTTCAACCTGTTCATGTTTTTCATGCTGGTGCTGGTGCTGGCATCGAATCTGCTGGTGTTGTTTGTGGGCTGGGAGGGCGTCGGTCTGTGCAGTTATCTGTTGGTCGGATATTACTTCACCGAAGATTTCGCGACCAACGCCGCAAACAAAGCGTTCATCGTGAACCGCATTGGGGATTTCGGCTTTTCGTTGGGAATGTTTTTGACGGTCTTTCTGTTTCGCACCTTGGATTTTGGAAAGATCGCAGCCACCGTGTCGACAATGCCGCTCGAGGCCGGAATTGGTGTATTGACGCTGATCTGTTTGCTGCTGTTCGTCGGTGCGACGGGTAAATCGGCGCAATTCCCACTGTATGTGTGGCTGCCGGATGCGATGGCGGGTCCGACGCCCGTTTCGGCGCTGATTCACGCGGCAACGATGGTGACGGCGGGTGTGTACATGGTGGCACGCGTCTCGTTTCTGTTTAGCCATGCGCCGCGCGCAATGGAGGTAGTGGCGGTTATCGGGCTGTTTACCGCAGTGTTCGCGGCCACCATTGGCATGGCGCAAAACGATATTAAAAAGGTTTTCGCATATTCGACGGTGTCTCAGCTTGGCTATATGTTTCTCGGGCTCGGGGTGGGCGCCTATTCGGCAGGCATCTTTCATGTGATGACGCATGCGTTTTTCAAAGCGCTGCTATTCCTCGGGGCAGGAAGCGTGATCCACGGACTGTCGGGCGAACAAGACTTGCGACATATGGGTGGATTACGCAAGGCAATGCCGATCACCTGTTGGACGCTGTTCGTTGCCAGCCTGGCAATTTCCGGCGTCCCCGGATTTTCGGGATTCTTTAGTAAAGACGAAATTCTTGCGGCGGCCTATACCCACGCGCCGTGGATGTTTTGGGTAGGAGCCATCACAGCGGGCATCACCGCGTTCTACGTTTTCCGCGCCTGGTTCCTGGCGTTCTTCGGAACGTATCGAGGACATCATCATGCGCATGAATCTCCGTTGGCGATGACGGCCCCATTGATGATCCTGGCTTTTCTTTCGGCGATTGGCGGATTCATCAACGTGCCGCAATGGCTGACCCCGCTCTATTCGTCGGCTGAGCACGGGAACATCAGCGTGATGGTGATCTCCGCCACGATTGGGTTGATCGGGATTGCGATTGCGCTGTTCCTGTATGTGATCCGCCCGGCGCTTGCCGAAACGGCAAAAAATGCGGCCGGCCCGCTCTATACGCTGGTCGAAAACAAATACTACGTAGATGAGATTTACCAAGGCGTGGTGGTAGCGCCGTTGGAAGGAATTTCGCGCTTTCTGTTGTGGCGCGGCGTAGATGAAGGGCTGCTGGACAGTCTGCTGGTGAATGGAATCGGACGGTTTATTCGAAAGCTCGGCGGACTTCTGAGGCAACTGCAATCCGGAAGTATTCGGAACTACGCGACCTGGGTGCTGGCCGGTTCGTTATTGGTGATTTTCTTCATCGGATTGTTTGGAGGCGTGCGGTGAACTTTCTTCTACTGACGCTCTTCCTGCCGCTAGTTGGATTTCTTGTTATTTTGCTGCTTCCGCGGCATTCAAAGGCTCCGTTTACCGCGGCACTCCTGATTACATTAGCTACGTTTTTGACCTCGCTCGGTTTGATCGGACCGGTTTTGCGAAATGGCAGCCAGTTCAGTTCGACGGTTGACTATGTGTGGATTAACACTCCGTCGATGCAGATTCATTTTCATGCCGGGGTGGATGGTATCAATCTTTGGCTGCTGTTGTTGACGACATTGCTGCTTCCGGTAGCGGTGTGGATGACGGAAAGCCTGATTGCGGAAGATCGGCGCAAGCCGTTTTTTGCATTGTTGCTGATGTTTGAGTTCGGGATCGTCGGCGTTTTCTCCGTATTGGATCTTTTCGGTTTTTACGTCTTTTGGGAGATCGCCCTGGTGCCTATGTACCTGTTGGTTGGTTCTTTCGGCGGACCGCAGCGCATAGGTGCTGCCATGAAATTCTTTGTTTATACGATGACAGGCTCTGTGTTAATGCTGAGCTGCATCCTGTATCTACACCATCTGGCGGGAACCTTTGATTACGTCGAAATATACAGTCGGCTCGCTTCGGGACAAGCGGTGTTATCACCGCGAGAGCAGCTTTTATTGTTCCTTGGGTTTTTCGCTGCCTTCGCGGTGAAAGTGCCAATTGTTCCGTTCCACACATGGCTGCCGGCGACCTATACGGAGGCGCCGGCCCCAGCAACATTTCTTTTGGCGGCGGTCATGTCGAAGATGGGAACTTATGGACTGTTGCGTTATGCGGTAGCGCTGTTTCCGGGGGGCGCCCACCACTACGCGCGTTGGATTGCGGCGCTTGCCATCATCGGCATTGTGTACGGAGCTCTTCTCGCACTGATTCAGCCGAACATCAAACGGCTGATTGCATACTCTTCAGTCAGCCATTTGGGTTTCATTGTTCTTGGTCTGTTCACGTTTACGCAGCAGGGTGCCGACGGCGCGGTGTACCAGATGGTTGCGCACGGCCTTTCGACAGGAGCCTTGTTCCTGCTCGCCGGCTATTTGGAACAACGGCGGGGTTCGATGGAGATCGCCGACTTCGGCGGCATTGCGTCGCCCGCGCCCGGGCTGGCTACGGCGTTTCTGATAACACTTTTGGCGAGCATCGGATTGCCAACCCTTTGCAATTTTATTGGCGAGTTTTTGGTGCTACAAGGGGCTGCTTTGACAAAATTTTCATGGGCAGTCTGGGCGGCGTTGGGGGTGATTCTGTCGGCTGCCTATATGTTGTGGATGTATCAACGGACCTTCCTTGGAAAGCCGAACGCTCGCAATGCGGCGTTTCCCGATTTGGGCGGCCGGGATTGGGCGGCCATCGTCCCGCTGATCGCGCTAATGGTTTGGCTTGGCTGCTACACGCAGTCTTTCCTGCCGCCAATTTCCGCCGCAACCAGCCGGATACTCGAGCAAGGCCGCCAGAACGAGGAGTATCGAGTGCAGCTGCCAACGCAACTTACGGAGCTACGTCATGAGCGATAGCCTGGTCGCGCCGCTTGCGGTCGAATATGTCCGGTTACTTCCCGAAATCATTTTGAGCGTGTTCGGCGCGGCGATTATGATGCTCGAGGCGGTTCCTTCGAAGTGGAATAAGAACTGGCTCGGAGTATTGGCTCTGGTTGGAATCGCGGTCGCGTTCCTGGGGAATAACATCGCTTATTCACAGGCCGGCCCCGCGTTCCACGACATGATGACTGTCGATGGATACGCGGCATTCTTCCGCGGGTTAGTGTTAGGAGTCGGGTTTCTTTGCATCCTGGCGTCCTTCAGCTATTTGCAACGGGAAGGCGTGCAGCGCGGGGAATATTACGCGTTAATTCTTTTTTCGATTGTCGGGCAGTGTGTGATGGCGACGGCGGCGGACCTGATCATGGTGTTTATCGGTCTGGAGATTTCGTCGATAGCGACGTACATTCTGGCCGGATTTCTGCGGGATGACCGGCGCAGCAACGAATCGGCGCTGAAATACTTTCTGCTCGGCTCGTTTGCGACCGCGTTTTTACTCTATGGAATCGCCTGGATCTACGGGCTTTCCGGTTCCACAAATCTTGCTACGATTCATACCTACTTGAGCGGCCAGACGCAACTACCATCCATTCTGGCAGGACTCGCGGCGGCGCTGATCTTTGTTGGATTAGCGTTCAAGGTCTCGGTTGCACCCTTTCAAATATGGGCGCCGGACGTTTATCAGGGAGCAGCTGCCCCGGTATCGGCGTTTATGTCGGCGGGCCCAAAGGCCGCGGCGTTCGCGGTATTTTTCCGGATCTTCATGACGTCCTTCGGCCCGCTGAATCAGCGGTGGATTCCGGTCGTATGGGGTTGCGCGTTACTGACGATGATCATCGGCAACTTTGCGGCCTTGGTGCAAACCAACGTGAAACGTCTGTTGGGGTACAGCTCGATCGCGCATGCTGGCTATGTGTTGGTGGCGCTGACATCTTATTCGCAAGTCGGAGTGGCGGCGGCGATGTTCTATCTGTGTTCGTACGCACTGATGAATATTGGCGCGTTTGCCGTCATCGGATACGTTGCGTCGCGCAACGAACAATATGTCCGCATCGACGATCTGGCGGGTCTTGGGCGGCGCGAACCGGCCATCGCCGGGTTGCTGGCTATTTTCGTTTTTTCGCTGATAGGAGTGCCGCTGACGGGCGGATTCTTTGCGAAACTTTACGTCTTCCAGGCAGCGCTCGATTCACACCTGGTTTGGCTGACGGTGATCGGCCTGATTAATAGTGCGATCGCGGCATACTACTACCTCAAAATTATCGTGGCCATTTATTTCAAAGAACCTTCGGAGAACGTCGCACGGCTGGAACCGCCTTCCGTCGGGACCCGGGTTGCGGTCTGGGCTAGTGCGCTCGGGACGTTGTTTCTTGGAATTTTTCCTTCGGCACTGCTTTCATTCGCGTCGTTTTCAGCCGCGGCATTCCGGTAAGGAGAAAGCTTGTTCGACGCTTCCCGCGCGAGACGTATTTGATAGTGCTCCGCGCGACAATCTAAAACATCTCTGTTGACAGACTACAGGGACAATCCGTACACTTGTTGATAGACAACAGGAGCCCGCGGCTATGCAAGATGTCAAATCCGAAGTGCCTTACGGAACGCTGGACTTGATGATTCTGAAGACATTAGACAGCATGGGGTCGCTGCACGGTTACGGAATTGCACGCCGCATTGAGCAAGTAGCCGAGGGATCGCTGGCGCTGAATCAGGGGACAATCTATCCGGCATTGCTTCGCCTTGAGCAGAAAGGTTGGATCGGCTCTGATTGGGGCGTTAGCGAGAATAACCGTCGCGCACGGTTTTATTCGATTACGAAGCCAGGCAAGCGGCAGCTCATGGAAGAAGAAGCCAATTGGCAGCGCACCGTAGCAACGGTGTCTCGGCTGCTTCAGGGCGCACAATGAGCAGCACGCGGGAATTGCTGTTGCGGGCAGGCGGCATCTTTCGAAAGCATCGCACGAATTACCTGCAAGAAGAGCTCAACGAGCACATTGCGATGTTGACGGCGGACTATGTGCGAGCGGGGATGAGCGAGACCGAAGCACGCATTTCGGCGCGGCGCGCTCTTGGCAATCTCACGAGAGTGCAGGAAGATTATCACGAACAAAACGGCCTTCCGCTGCTCGAAAACATTTGGCGTGATCTGAAATTTGCTCTTAGAACACTCCGCCGCAACCGCGTTTACAGCACGTTGTGTATCACGACACTAGCAGTTGGACTCGGTTCGATGATTACGGTGCTCTGCGTGGCATCTTCGTTGCTCTGGACTCCGCTGCCATATCCGAATGCGCAACGCCTGGTAGCCGTTTCGGAAGCGGATCCCCATACGGGAAGATGGCCCTTCTCAGAGCCGGATCTCTTGGACCTGCAGGAGCGTTCGAAGTCGCTGGCGGCCTTGGCGGCCTACCGCGCTAGTGCGTTGGCGATGACTGGCACGGGTGAGCCGGAAACCGTGCAGGCAGCGGCCGTCACTTCGTCAACATTTGCTCTTCTGGGCATCAAACCGATTGCGGGACAAATCTTTCAGGAATCACAAAAAAGTGTCGTGATCAGCCGCGATCTGTGGCGGCGAAAGTGGCAGATGAATGCTGCAGTAGTAGGCAAAGCCATCGCCCTGGATGGGGAGCAATACACGATTTCCGGTGTTGCCGATTTACCGGCGGACCTGCTGCCGGGAGTCGAGCTGTTTTTCCCGCTCTCGCCGAGAGCGACCGAATCTAGAACCGCGCACGACATAGAAGTCGTGGGGCGATTACGAGAGGGAATTGCGCTGAGTAATGCGCAGGCGGAGCTGAACGCGGTGGCAGACTCGATCGCGCGAGACAATCCCGCTACCAACACTGGCTGGAAAATTCGAAGCATTCCGCTGTTCGATTTTGTTCTAGGGCCGCGTACAGCACGCATGGTGTGGATGATCTTTTCGGCGGTTGCGCTGTTCTGGGCACTTGCTTGCGCCAACGTTGCCGGCCTGCAGTTGGCGCGAAGCATCGCTCGGCGGAACGAAATGAGCACGCGGCTGGTGCTAGGTGCAAGCCGGTCGCGGCTGTTTGCGCAAATGCTAACTGAGAGCCTGGTTTTAGGTCTCTGCGGGGCTGTTTTCGGGTATCTTCTGGCGCAATATGCGATTGAAATCATCCGCCGACTCGCCGCCGAAAATTTTCCGCGGCTCGGTTCGCTCCACCTGGATGCGAAGACCATCGCGATCGCTGCGCTGTGCATGCTGCTATCTACGGTGCTTTTCACGTTGCTGTCAAATCGCGCGCCGGATTTTCAGGGGGGCCGGGAACTTTCGAGACGCGATCGCGGCCGAGATGTTCTCATAGTCGTTCAGGTGGCATTGGCGAGCGTTTTGTTTCTGGGCGCGAGCCTTCTTCTGCACAGCTTTGTTCGTCTGCAGGCGGTCGATCCAGGATTTGACCCGGACAAGATTTTGTCGGTGCGAGTGAATCCTTCGTTCCCGGCCTCCGACAACACGCGGCGCGTGGATTTCTTTCAGGAAGTGCCGCAACGATTGGAACGACTGCCGGAAGTGGCATGGGCCGGAGCCAGTAATGTGGCGCCGTTCAGCGGGTACGGAACCGCAAATCGATTCAGGCTGGACGGCGAGAACAGTCGGGCGCAGTACCGTTCCGCAGCTTGGCGAGCGGTGACACCCAATTTTTTCCGTTCGTTGGGCATACCGCTGAAACGGGGGCGATCGTTTACAGACGCGGATCGGGACGGCGCGCTCGAAGTCGTGATTTTGAGCGAGTCGATGGCGAAGCAATTTTGGCCCAATGAGGATCCGATCGGCAGACGGCTGCTTTGGGGAAAATCGGGAAACCCTAAAACTATCGTGGGGATCGTGGGAGACCTGCGCGACATGGCGGTGGATGCGTTGCCGGTGCCCACAATGTTTCGACCATTTGCCCAACTCTCGAATGCACCGATGACTCTTATTGTTCGAACCAAGGGAGATCCGATTGCTGCGATTGAAGACGTGCGACGTGAAATCCGCTCGGTGGACGGAAACGCTGCCGTGGAATTTCAACCGCTGCGACGGGCAATGGCCGATTCCATTCTGCGGCCCCGGATTAGTTTAACTGCCTTGGGTGCATTCGCCGTCGTTGCGATGATAACCGCTGCGTTCGGTCTTTACGGATTAATCAGTTATCGAGTGAATCAGCGGCGACAGGAAATTGGAATTCGGCTCGCATTGGGATGTTCCACTAGCTCCATTCGCTGGAGTGTCCAGAAACGCTGCCTTGCGCTGGTGACGTGGGGCTTGGTACTCGGACTACCAATTGCCTATGCACTCTCCACTCTGATGCGGTCGTTACTGTATGAGACGCAACCCGCGCAGCCGGCAGCCTACGGGCTCGTGCTGATTATTTTCCTTGCGGTCGCCTTGGCCGCCAGTTACGGTCCGGCGCGGCGAGCTTCGCGGATGGACCCCGCTGCCGCCATCCGCCATGAATAGTATCCGAAACCCTGCGATTTCTTTTATGGCCCTGTTGACACTTCAGGGTAGCTCAGTTTAAGCTGTACCCAGCTAGATATGCCTAGTTATTTAGGTAACCAGCGGGTAAAACCGGCTTTGATCGCCACAAGTTATGTCCAAGAGTAAGAACGACAAGCTTCAGGGAACACTAACCCTACTTGTGCTCCGCACATTGGAGGCGCGTGGGCCGCTGCACGGATATGGCATGTGTGCTCATGTCCATTTGATATCCAATGATCTGTTGGAGGTAGAAGAAGGGTCACTGTATCCGGCGTTGCACCGGATGGAGCAGGATGGCTGGATTTCTTCGAAATGGGAGATCACCGAAAAAGGGCGTAAAGCCAAGGTATATGCCATCACTGCGCGCGGACGGAAACAACTGGCGGATGAAGAAGCCCGTTGGGCGCGATTAACGCGCGGTGTGTCACGCGTCCTTCAGTATTCGTGAGGCGGCTATGGCTTGGTACCGGCGTTTGCAAAATGTTTTTCGCGCAGAGCAAGTCGACGACGAGCTCAACAGCGAATTCGAATTTCATTTGGCCGAGACTGCCGACCGGTTTGTAGCGGAAGGCATGAGCCAAGAGGAAGCACGGCGGAAGGCCAGGCTGCGTTTAGGAAATTATTTAGTTCAGAAGGAGAGGACACGAGATATGGATGTCGCAGGATGGCTTGACGCCACTCGCGCTGACTTAGCATATGCAGTCCGCCAGGCGAAGGCCAATCCCGGATTTGCTGCCATCGCGGTTCTTTCCCTGGCGCTGGGAATCGGCGCTAACACGGCGATTTTTCAACTGCTGGACGCCATCCGGCTGCGCGGGTTGCCGGTGAAAGATCCTTCTCAATTGGCGACCGTTCAGGGGGTCAAAGACTTTTATATCGCCGGCTGGTATGCGTCAAGAAACGAGGCCTTCAGCTACGCGCAGATGAACTCACTTGCGCGGCATCAGCATGCGTTCTCCGACATGCTGACTTTCTGGCCGACCCGCTTCAATCTCAGTACCGGCGGACAGTCGCGATACGCTGAGGCTTTGGTTGTCAGTTCAAACTTTTTCGATGTTCTGGGGGTCACTCCCGTTGTCGGAAGTGGGATTCCGGACAAAGACGATAAGGTTGCTTGCTCCTCTGGCACTGCGGTGTTGAGCTACGCGTTCTGGCAACGGGAGTTTGGTGGCCAGATGAGCGTTATTGGCAAAACAATTAGCCTGGATGGTCATCGCTTCCCGATCGGCGGAGTGATGCCGCGCTCCTTCTTCGGCGTAGAACCCGGCCACGGCTTCGATGTGGCGCTTCCGCTGTGTGTGGATAACGTGTTTTCGAAGGATGGCAAGGGCCGCGCATTCAATGAGACGGCGTTCTGGCTCACTCCGATCGGGCGGCTGAAGCCGGGTTGGACAATCGAGCGCGCCTCTGTGGATGTGCGCAATCAGTCGCCGGCAATTTTCCGGGAGACGTTGCCATCGGATTATCGTGCCGAAGGTGTGAAGTCCTATCTGGCAAACAAATTCAAGGCGGCTTCCGCCAGCGCTGGTGTTTCATCCATCCGGCGCGGATATGAAAATCCGCTTTGGATCCTGCTCGCGATTACCGGTTCTGTGCTTTTGATTGCTTGCGCAAATCTGGCCAACCTTCTGCTCGCGCGGGCAAGCGCCAGGGAGCGCGAAATGGCGGTGCGACAAGCAGTGGGAGCATCGCGGCCGCGCCTGCTTATGCAGCTTCTTTCGGAAAGCCTTTTGCTGGCGGTTGCTGGCGCTGCGCTTGGATTCAGTCTGGCTCAGCTTCTGAGCCGGGCGCTAGTGGCTTTTCTGAATACAGCGGATAACCGTGTGGAAGTGCCGCTCGGTGTGGACTGGCATATTTTTGGGTTTCTGGCGGCTTGGGCTGCAATCACGTGCATACTATTTGGGCTCGCACCAGCTTTGCGGGCCAGCGGCGGGGAACCCGTCGCGGCGATGCGCGGCTCCCGCACAGCGACCGCTTCGCGGCAGCGAAATGGATTGCGCCGCATGCTTGTGGTCTCCCAGGTTGCACTGTCGCTGGTTTTATTGATAGCGGCCTTACTGTTCAGCAGAAGCCTGCAAAAGCTATTAGCCACAAATCTGGGATTTGATTCGCGAAACGTGTTGCTCGCCACCGTAACGACGAAAGGCGCCGGCATGGAAAATCCGGATCGGCGGAGACAATTATTCCGGGATCTCGATAGCCACGTTGCTTCACTCGGCAATGTAATCTCTGCCGCGCCGATTCTCTTTCCTCCATTTAGTGGATCCGGATGGAATGACAGCGTGCACGCAGACAACGACGCGGCTCGTGCCGGGGGCAAAGAAGCCTGGTTCAATCGTGTTGGACCGAAGTACTTTGCCACCATGGGGACACCGCTTTTGGCCGGCCGGGATGTCGACGATCATGACGACATGAAGGCGCCCAAGGTGGCCCTGGTAAATCGCGCCTTCGCCAAACGCTTCTTCGGCGGCAAAAATCCAGTGGGCAGGAGCTTTCGCGTCGAAGCGGGCGAAGGTAAGCCCGATTCCCTTTATCAAGTTGTCGGACTGGTGGGAGACACCAAGTACAACGAGTTTTCAGAGGAACAACGATGCATCGCGTTCTTGCCGCTCACTCAGGACGACCCGGGAGACGACCGAAATTTTGTCCTTCGCGCGCGAGGATCGCTGGGAGCCGTGCAGTCCGCTTTTCAGCGCGAGGTAAACACGCTTAACCCTAATCTATTGGTCGATTTTCGGGTAATGGATGTCCAAATCCAGGATTCTGTTTTGCGGGAGCGCCTGATGTCGAACCTTTCTCTTGTCTTCGGAATCCTGGCGGCGTGTCTTTCCACGTTAGGGCTGTATGGGGTCATTTCGTATATGGTGGCCCGGCGGCGAACGGAGATCGGCATTCGGGTCGCACTCGGTGCTACACGAAGCAACGTCTACACGCTGGTTGCGAGAGACGCGGCAATGATGGTCGCGAGTGGATTGTTTGTCGGCTTCACAGTTGCACTGCTTCTTTCGCGCTACGCCGAATCGCTGCTATTCGAGCTTAAGGCGCGTGACCCGCTGACCTTACTATTGGCCGGCTCGTTGCTAACGATTACCGCAGGCATTGCGACGATGTTGCCGGCAAGACGTGCGGCACGCTTAGAACCGACGACCGCGCTCCGGGAAGAGTAGTTGAGTAAGTTGCTCAAAGTTTGAGATCGCTCAGCCCCGGATGGTCATCGGGCCGCCGGCCGATTGGCCAATGATACAGGCGGTCCGCCTCTCCGATCGGGACATCGTTGATGCTGGCGTGACGGGTGCGCATCAGCCCGTCAGCCTCAAATTCCCAATTCTCATTCCCATATGCCCGAAACCAGTTGCCGGAAGCGTCGTGATATTCATACGCAAATCGGACAGCGATGCGATTCCCATCAAACGCCCACAGCTCCTTGATCAGCCGATAGTCGAGTTCGCTTGTCCATTTTCGGGTCAGAAAGCTGATAATCTCTTCGCGGCCATTGAGGAACTCAGATCGATTTCGCCAGCGCGAGTGGACGGTGTATGCGAGAGCGACTTTTTCGGGATCGCGCGAATTCCAAGCGTCTTCGGCGAGACGTACTTTTTCAACTGCGGTTTCGCGAGTAAACGGAGGCAGTGGAGGACGAGAGGCCATATGGGTATTGTCGGATTATGCGATAGAGTCGGTCTGAAGTGCCTTCGCCGGCGAATGCAATGAACTTGTACCTTCCGGCTTGATAAAAATCCAGCAGACTGCCGCCATGAGGTAGAGTCCCGAAAGAATTTCGAGCGGCAGGTTCCAGTTACCGAGTCGGTCCACAATGTAAGCCAAAACAACCGGGCTCAGCATGCCGCCAAGTTGGCCTGCGGTGTTCATGGTTGCGCTGAGCACGGCTGAATTTTCTCGTCCTAAATCGATGGCCGTCGCCCAGGCCGATGCAAGCGTAAACATTGACGCCGCCCCGCCTAAAGCGATCAGAACTCCGGCGCTGCGCCCATTTGCGGCCAGCGCTCCTCCAAGCATGGCGGCGGCCGCAATCAGATACGCGATCGCCGACAGTCCACAGCGCCCGGCTTTCGTCCCAAACCGGCGCGAGATGAAATCCGTGGTGACCCCTCCAGTCACATCAGCGATTACGCTAAAAAGCAGCGGCAGTCCGGCAAACGTTGCCAGTTCCACGCTTTTCAATCCGCGCGCTCGCAACAAATAAGCTGGTAGCCAGGTTATAAAAAAGTAGAAGCCGTAGGTGTTGGCGAAATACTGCAGGGAAAGAGGCAAGAGACTGCGTGTCCGTGCGATATCCTTCCAACTGGTACTCGAAGCGTTGTTGCCGTGAGTCGATGGCAGGCCGCGAGTGCTCTCGATCAGATCGCGCTCGGCTGCATTGGCGGAAGGGTGTTCCCGAGGTTCGTCGCGGAACCACCAAAACCAGGCGAGCGCCCAGACCGTCCCGATCACGCCGAATAAAAGAAAAATAGCTCGCCAGTTAAGAAAGGTCGCGAGGTAGGTCACCAGAATCGGCGTAAGTCCGCCAGACAAGTGTGCGCCTGCAAAAAAGATGCCTTGCGCGCGCCCTCGTTCCCGGGCTGGAATCCAACGAGTGAAGACGCGAGCCGCATTCGGCCATGCCCCCGCTTCGCCAACGCCGAAGAGAAATCGGATAACCAGGAGACCGGCATAGCTGAAAGCTGCTGCCGTCATCAAGGTAAAGGTCGACCACCAAAGGACGATGCGCGTGATAACGCGACGGCTTCCAATCCGATCGGCCCACCAGGCAGTGGGGATTTCAAACAGAGCATAGGCAAGCGTGAATGCGCTGAATACGTACCCCATCTGAATAGTCGTCAGCCGAATGTCGTGCATGATGTTCGGAGCGACGATGGAAATGCACACTCGGTCGAGATACGTAAGCGCGGCAAGAGTGGTGGTAAAGGCGACCACACGGTAACGAATGCGCGTGCCTGCGGTGTTCTTTTGGGCTTTCAAATGGGCCGACCGATCCGGCGCGCTATTAAGGCTCCGCAGGTGCGCGCGGCGCCGGACGGGGATGAGTATGACTGACTAATAGTTCGTCAAATTCGGCGCGCGGCATCTTCAACTTGTCTGGATGGGCGTCCACCCATTTTGCAAACGCGGCGTATTTCTTGGGTGTCCAGCCGCCTTCGAATTCCGCCCCATTCTTTCCTTGCTGGTTCAATTCGAAATTGAACGAGTCTGTCAGGTTTGTGAATTCGGCCGAGCTGATCGCGGATTCGGCAAGAATCGCCGGAATAAAGAGAACGCCATCGGTTTTAGCAAGCACAAGGTCTCCCGGCAGCACGACCGCGCGCCCGATGCGAATAGGAGAGTTGATCGCAGTCAATTCCATCTGCGCCCAGGCCGATGGATCAGAGCCTCTATAAAAGCCGTTGAAATTGGGGATTTCGCGATTTTCTTCCTGGTCTCGGATGCCGGCATCGAACAAAAATCCGGTATGGGTATGGGCGGCAATGCCATTGCCGAGATTAGAGCCGATCAACGTTCCTTCGATGATTTTGCCGAACCCGTCCGCCACGTATACATCACCGATCTGCAATTCATTAATGGGCCAACTGTTCGTGCCACTGACGCGGCCTTCGGCTTTGCCCTCGGCGGCAATGGCTTTCGCCATGTCCGGGCGCAGTGGCATGTATTGCGCGGTAAGGGCGCGCCCGGCGAATGGCTTCTCGATGTGGAGCGCTTGCCAATTGCCTTCAAATTGATTGCGATAGCCGTGCTCACGCAAAAAGTCCCAGACATCTTCAATCGATACATCCAGCGCGCGTTTCAAAAGATCATCTTGGACCTTAGGCCGTCCGTCCGGAAAGCGGTCGCCTTTCCAGTCGGATGTGTAGAACATCATCTGCTCTTTCGTAATCTTGACCTGGGCAAATGCGGGACACAGACTAAACAGTAAGCAGGAAATTAGCAGCTTTTTCATTTGATTTCTCAGTTTGAGATCAGCCGGCGGCCACGGATGCAGTGCGCGGCGGCACCATGCTCCACAGACGATCCCAGGAATGCTCTTTGTCCCATTCCGGTGTCGGTTCGAAGAATCCCGATCCGGGCACGAGATGTGCCTTCACTGCGTCTTCATTGAGCGTAATGCCCAGCCCCGGTTTATCCGGAACGGCGATGAATCCTTTATTGATGATGGGCTTCTCCACTCCTTCGACAAGATCCTGCCACCAGGGAACGTCGAGCGAATGATTTTCGCAGGCGAGAAAGTTTTCAGTCGCTGCCGCGCAGTGCACGCTCGCAAAAGCGCCTATCGGCAGCCCTGCATAGTGCATTGCCATGGGAACGCCATACTCCATCGCCATATCGCCGATTTTGTGCGTTTCGAGAATTCCTCCCGACGTCGAAATGTCCGGATGAATTTTGCTGACCGCATGACTCCGGCACAACGTAGCGAAGCCCTCTTTCAGATAAATGTCCTCGCCGGTGAGAATCGGCGTTGGACTTTCATTGGTGATGTGCTGTAAAAGCTCCGTGTACTGCCACGGAATCACATCCTCCATCCAAGACAAGTTATAGGGTTCATACGCCTTTCCGAGACGAATGATGGAATTGACGCCAAGGTGACCCAGATGATCCATGGATAGCGGAATTTCCATTCCCACGGCTTCGCGCGCCGCGGCCACATAGGCGACCAACATCTCGATTCCTTTATCCGTTACCTCGCTAGCTAAGAACGGATGAGCCAGATTGGTCTGCTCCCATTGGCTCAAGCCGGAAGGTCCCGTCACAGTCCCAGGCGTGTCGGAGACCATGTCAATGCCCAGGTCCATCTTGAGCCAGGTGAGACCCATCTCCTCTTTACGGGCTTTCAGACGCTGCGCATATACCTTGACGTCTTTGGATTCGACAGTGTCGGCGTAGAGCCGGATCTTATCGCGAAACTTGCCGCCTAACATTTGGTAAATCGGTACGCCATACACTTTGCCGGCAATGTCCCAAAGCGCTTCTTCGATGGCAACTACTCCGCCGGCCTGGCGAGCGCCGCCGCCGAATTGTTTGATTTTCTCGAAGAGGAATGTGATGTTCAGAGGGTTCTCGCCGAGCAGCCGGCTTTTCAAGAACAATGCGTACGTTGGGCTCGCGCCGTCGCGAACTTCGCCAAGGCCGTAAACGCCCTGGTTTGTATCGAGCCGAACGATCGCACAAGGACTTGGCCCTGGCTTGCGGACGTTAGCAATCCGCAGATCGGTGATTCGGAGCTTGGAAGGGCTCGAACTGGTGTTGACGTTTTGAATGCGCGGTTCGGGATTGGCATCCGCTTTACGGCTGAATAAGGCTCCGCCGAAGAGCGAAGCGGACGTCTGTAGGAGCCTGCGCCGGCCGATTGATGATTGTCGCTGGTTAGACATGATGCGGTTTTTGTTCGCTTTCGCCTGAAGCATATCAGGAGGAAAATAAGGGCGCCCATTCGGCGAAATCAAGTAGAAAAGGAAATACCGTAGCGCGCGGAAATGGCAAGCAGCCGCTGCATGTCATCCGGCATGGAGAGCACAGAGATTTCTTCCAGATACTTTTCGAAACCGCCGGGTGAAATGAAGATAAGGATCTTGCCGTCGGCGTTGCCCACGTTGCGGAACGTATGAGTGGAGCCGCGTTTTGCGTGGGCAACATCCCCGGCGCTGAGCTTGCTCCAACCCCCGTTGTGAAGAAACTCGTAGTCGCCTTTGACGACGTAGAAGGTTTCATCCTCGTTCTGGTGTGAGTGTGGCGGCGGCCCACCTCCCGGTGGCGAGGCTTGAGTCATCACAGCGGAACTGCCGCCAGTCGTTTCGCTGGCGATAAGAATTTCGACCGGCTCGCCAAAGACTTTGAATAATTTGAGAGGCTCCACTTAGGTCCGATTATCCGTTTGCACATGCTAGCAGAGGACGC
>Ga0207085_1029_pt1 | contig 23439 bp, 22 predicted proteins | sample Alteio_BWMinHeat_53_FD_153542 | JGI IMG/M metagenome (GOLD analysis project Ga0207085, IMG submission 153542) | Enriched cells from forest soil in Barre Woods Harvard Forest LTER site, Petersham, Massachusetts, United States -... | ecosystem: Environmental > Terrestrial > Soil > Temperate forest >...
ATTTTTCACAGACCGCCATTAGAGATTCCTTCGAACGAAGTCGATTTCGCTGCCAACCACTCGACTCATCAACAGAGGTGAAACAAATGGAATACAAGTTTTCGTATACCCGGCGGGGAACGATGTTCGGTAAGCTCGCCGATGCCCACTCAATGGAATTCCGTCCGGCGCGCTCCCATATGCAGCGAGGATTCCATGGCGCAAAGCGGGCGGGAATTCTCGTAACAGCACTCTTCCTTCCGGTGTTCGTGCTGTCCGTGATATCGGAAATGCAAGCGCAAGCTGCCAGTACGCCCTATCCCAGGATGGCGCCTCTTGACCAATACCTCATTGCCGATCAAAATGTCGAAATCGCCTTAGCCCGAAGCGCCGCTCCCAAATCCATTTCGGATAGCGCCGAAGTCTTGACCCTCGGGCGCCATGGGTACGAAGCGGCGGTTAAGGGCACGAATGGTTTCGTATGCCTGGTAGAGCGAGGGTGGGCCGCCGGAATCGATGACCCGAATTTTTGGAACCCAAAACTTCGAGGTCCACTCTGTTTGAATGCGCCCGCCGTGCGATCCTACCTTCCCATTACGATCGAGAAGACTAAATTGGTGTTGTCCGGAAAATCGAAGAGTCAGATGTTCGATGCCATCAAGAGCGCCTTCGAGAAGAAAGCCTTACCAACCCAGGAACCCGGCGCGATGTGCTACATGCTGTCGAAGGACGGCTATTTGAACGATCAGGCTGGCCACTGGCACCCACACCTCATGTTTTTCGTTCCCCTGACCGAGGCCAAAGCTTGGGGGGCAGATATGCCCGGCTCTCCGATTCTTGCCTCCGAGGACGCTCCGGACCGATTGACCATATTTATGGTCCCTGTCGCGGAGTGGTCGGATGGTACACCTGATTCCGTTCACAACCACTGATGCTCGATCCAGCGATTCCCGGATTTAACATTCGCACGGACGGCTCCCGGAAACGCTATCGGGCCTCATTATTTTGAACTGTAGGGGGAAGGGACACTCTGACTTAATCATCCTTCGCACAGCTTACAGCGGGTAGAGCAAGAAGCCGCCAACCCATCTGAATAGGTACTTAGAAGTTGCTAAGCGAAACGCGGGTCTGATCTCGATTGCCGGACTGCTTGCTCCTGAATCACGCGCAGTACGGAAGGTTAGATGAAGCGGCGAGGACCCGCAAGGAATTACAAACCCACGCTATTGAACTGCGCCGCGAGTTTTTTCATTGCCGCATTTTCCCGGACGACTTCGCCAGACTCTCGACGGTGCAAAGCTATTTCGGCGGCTATCGAGCGACCGAGAATTCGCTGATGAATATTGCCGAACCGTCCCGGTACGAGGTTTCCCAACCAACCGACCCAGGCCGGGGTATGAGCGTTGCCGACAATGATGCCAGGCCGAAAGATGGCGAGGCGGTTGAAACCGACGTTGCGCACGATGTCTTCCTTCATGCCCATCACGCGGACATAGCGAATCCGACTGCGGGCTTTGCTTCCTACCGCTGAAAGTAGGCAAAACTGGGCGATCCCGGCGTCATGGCAGCCACGTGCAAAGGCACCGACAACGCCGAGCTCAAGTCGTTTCAAATCTTCTTCACTCCATCGCCTGGATCCAGAGCCGACACCCACACAGCTGACAGCGCTGAGGGAACCTTGGCTCATCACTGCGCACGCAAGGTCGGCAGTACGCTGGCTAAAGTCAGCAGCGCCGGTATCAAGGACGACGTTGCGCACACGCGATTGCGCCGCAATTGGCCTTCTGGTGACCATCACCACTTCCCGGCATTCCGGAATTGCTAGCAGCTCGGCAACGGCTGCACCACCGACTTGCCCGGTGCCACCGAGGATAATTGCGGCGAAACTCCGATCCACCGATAAGACCTCCGCTTAATTCGAGATGCAATAGCCCCCTCCACCCAAGAGGGAAGCATACTTCGTCTCGTTTCGAAAATGAGCCAATCAGGAAGCTGCTTCTCGATTGGCGCCGTCGGAATGTGCACTGATCCCCTACATCATTCTCAAGCTTCGCTCCCGCCTACTTCTTAGCCGGGCGCGGCATCGGCGTTACTCCGACCTGCTCCTCCGCGGTATAGGGCGCTCCATAATACGGGAAATCCTCGCGAATGCGCCCGCGGTCGGGAGTAAGACCATCGACAATTGGCTTGTTGGCCGCCAGCGTCAACATCACGTCCATCACATCGTCGCCGAGCGCGCGTCCATTGAAGCTGGCCACCTCAAATGCGGCGGACGTTCCAAGCTCGTAAGGCAACGTGTTGGGACAAAGCCGTGCAGCGATCAGCTTCCCGTATTCCCCCGGGTCGGCCGCCGAACCGGCATAGGTCGTCATCTTCTCTGTAAAATCCGCGATTGACTTCGCGAAGCGCTCCCGATCTTCAGACGGAACCGACGCGTTGAATTGTTCTTTCACCTCTTGATCGCTCGGGTCGTTCAGGAAGAGATGCGTAACCATAGGCAGGCCCCAGCGCGAAACTTGTACCTCCGGCGCATGGCCAAAGAGGGAGATGGTCGTCCATGCGTTGATTTTTCCCGTCCCAACCAGTTCGCTCGGCACCTCCAGCACAATCGCCGTAACATTCCGCCTCGCAAAGGGATTCTGCTGATGCAGGAAGGCGTCCCCATCGTAGCGCCTGTCCTTATAGAAAGCAGTCATAAATGGGCGGAATCCGGCATTTGCGGCAAATAGATCTGGAGCAATCCCGACATACGCACGAAGACCCGAGTTAGTCGCGACCGAACCGGTTTCGCCCTCGACCAGACTCTCTCCGGCGTCACCACGAAGAGCATCGTCCCCCGTCGCCTTCCGCACCACAAACGGCTGAATGTGAGTATGCTCACTGCCACCTCCGTGTCGTGGTTCACCAAACCTGAACTTGAACGTAACCTCTTCCCTCGCATCTCCGTTCAGGTCGAACCGGAATGCGTAGAGCCCTTCGGGATGAAGCGTATCCGGTGCCGATAATCCCACATCCGGATTCACGGTCATCGCCATTACCGTCTTGCCCGAGGGGCCGCCGAATAAATAAAAGTCGCAGAGGTTGAGGCTCGGATCTTCCCTCGCCAGTTTGGTATCGAAATGATGTGACATACAGAATCTCCTTAGAAAAGCATCGGCAATTAGACAACTCGAGTTGAGATGATCGACGCAAATCCAAAATTACCGAGATTAGTCAACGCCGTTGCTCCCTCCGCTCATAGAGTGAAGCCGCGCACACTCGTTCGTAACTATTCTCCAGGGTCAACCGCGAAGAATGGCGGCTCCGAAGGGAGCGCCCGTCAGTCCGCCATCCACCATCAGCTCGACCGCGTTAATGTACGACGAATCATCCGAGGCAAGAAAAAGCACAGCCTTGGCCAGATCTTCCGGCTCGCCCCAACGGGCAAGTGGAACCGTGGAAGAGAAGAAGTCGGAAACTTTGGCGGATTCCTCGGCCGTGGCATTGGCGCGCGCCCCGCGCTTCCAGATGGGAGTCTTCGTCGCTCCCGGGGCCACCACGTTCACGCGAATCTTGCGAGGTGCAAGGTCTGCGGCGATGGATCGTGCCATTGAGACGAGTCCGCCTTTCGTGGCAGCGTAAGCAGCAACGCCTGGCTGACCGAGATAATTGTGCACCGATCCGTTGAAGATGATGCTCCCGTTGTCGTTCATGAGAGGAGCGGCTGAATTGACGGTAAAGAAAGCACCGTTGAGGTTGGTGTGGACTACCTTCTCGAAGACGGCTTCGTCGGTCGCGCCGGTCGGCGTCCTGCCAGAAATGCCTGCATTGGCGAAGACAATATCGAGTTTGCCGAAGTCTTTGGCGAGTTCAGCGAAAAGATTCTTGCGGTCCTCCGCAACCGTAACGTCGGCGCGATAGCCGCGCGCTTTCGATCCCAGTTCGGCGACCGCTTCATCCAGTGTCTGTTGATCGCGACCCGTAATTGCGACTTCCGCGCCTTCCGAGATGAAAAGGCGGGCTGTGGCGAGGCCGATGCCGCTGTTGCCTCCGGTAATGAGAGCCTTCTTGCCTGCGAGTTTCATGATTCCTCCTCGATGACCGGCCATCGACCAGGATGGTCGTCATATAGGTGAGAGGATTGGTCATCGGAGACGGAAGATTCGAAAAAAATGCGCTACCCGCCAAGGAAACCGCCGCCAATTGGGTGCGTTGATCGGCGGTGTCGCGCCGGCTCTTCTCGCCGCTTATCCACCTGAAACGTGGTGGCCTGGCTATTGACCCCCGATAATAGGGAACGCCGATGTCTATAGAGGCTTGGGGGATGATCGGAGCGGGAATCGCCGCGCTTATCGCTGGACTCTTTCTTGTCGGGGCCCGCTTCACGGCAGCTTCCGGCGTTGGAAGGATTCTGGTGCTCGGCCCCGTCTTTGAAGCCGTCGCGTTGGCGATTTTTGCCGCAGAACATTTTCTGGCGGCGCGCGATCTGGTGGGCATCGTGCCACGTTGGATTCCGGCACCCCTGTTCTGGACCTATTTCGTGGGTGTGGCTCTCTTAGCTGCGGCCATCAGCTTCGTTGCGTGGCGGTATGTACACTGGTCAGCATTCCTGCTGGCATTGCTGTTCCTGATCATCGCCGCCACAGTTGATCTGCCCAATCTGCCGAAGCACATACATGAGCGGCTGTTCTGGACACTGACGGTGCGCGAGACGGCCTTCGCTGGGGGAGCAATGGTGCTGGCGGCAAGCCGCTGGTCACCCGGACGACCGGCAGTTCCCCTCCTCATCGTGGGCAGGCTATTTGTCGCCTGCACATTCATCTTCTATGCGATCGAGCACTTCGTATATCCCCGCTTCGTGCCCGGTGTTCCGTTGGAAAAGATGACGCCGGATTGGGTGCCAGCGCCCGTGCTGCTTGCCTATATCGTCGGAATGACGCTGCTCGCTGCAGGCGTTGGACTGATGATTCCCCGTACTCGCCGCGCCGCCGCCGCCGGTGCGGGCGGGGTCCTCCTGCTACTCACGGCGTTCTTCTACGTTCCAATCCTTGCGATGGAGATTCGCTCTCAACTCGCGGTAGAAGGTATCAATTATGTAGGCGACACCTTACTGTTTGCAGCGACAGCTTTATTGGCGGGCTTCGGCCCGGACTCACCGCGAGGCTGAGAGGTTGGGGACGGTTAGACGCCGGACACTGGGTTCCTCATGTCCGCGACGGCGTATTGCCTCCATGAAACTGGCCGAAGTGACGCGCCGTGGTAAGGCCGATGACGAGCACACCCAGGCCGAGCGCAGGATGCGGCTTGTCGCCCGCGGATCGAAAGCACCAACCCGCGCGACGAGCAGATATCCAACTACGGCGTTGAAGAATCCCCAAACAACGTTGAGCGTTGAAGAGGAGAGCCCTTTGCCGGGTGGTTTGGCGAAGGGACTCTGGAAGGGACGTCCCATGGTCCCGGCGACAAAATGAGGAATGGCGTTTGCCGTAAAAACGCCCCCCAAGAAGTACGACACAAGCCAAAGCCAATTCATGATGCGGCGCTCCTTGCTTCCATCCTTCGAGTAGCGAGATGATTGCCTTCGTCGACCTGAATCCACTTCGGGCATCACACGATCACCAATGCATCACTTGACCGCCGTCCACATTCACTGTTTGGCCGGTAACGTGGCGAGCTTTGGGTGAGGACAGGAAAACTACCATGTCAGCGATATCCTCAGGCTGCTGCCAACGGCCAAGAGGGGCGACCGTCTTGACCTTCTCTGTGCCCCAATCTTCATAGCTGCGGCGCGCATCCACAGGCTGCCGGTTGTACCACGCTTCCCACACCCCACGATTTAACGCTGTCTGAACCATGCCAGGGTTCACAACATTGACACGCACATTGTGTGGCGCGAGGTCTTTTGCCAAACATTGCGCGAAGTTGATATTGGCGGCTTTGCTGGCGCTGTACGGCGGATCGGTTTGCGAGCCGATCTGGCCGGCAACGGAGCCAATGAATACCATGCTGCCGTTCTGCCGCGCGCGCATTCCCGGGGCAACGGCGTGGGACACATGCACCATTCCCATCACGTTCACTTCCAGTACCTTCTGCCAATCGGCGGGCTGGAGATTGGTGAATGGAAACCCAAATTTACCCGAGCCGATGGCTGCCGCGTGTACCAGGTGCGATACAGCGCCAAGCGCGGATTCCGTTTTTTCTAAGGCAGTTCTAAGTCCATTGCCGTCACAGATATCCACGCGAAAGCCCAAAGCGCGACAGCCTAACGTGGGAACGTCCGTGTTCGCGAGATGTTGAGCTTGTTCTTCCGTGTTCGATGCCACATCCCAAAGAGCAACCGCGCAGCCCTCCTGCGCGAAAGCCTTTGCGCACGCCCAACCGATTCCGCTCGTCCCGCCCGTGATAACGGCGACGTTGCCCTGTATTCTCAAATCCATAGTATTCAGAACTGTTGTATAACTCCGAGACTTTGACAAAACGGCTTATTTCGCCGGCTCGGTGAGCGCGCTATAGACAGCTGCGTGGCTTCTGTATTCGATGGAATGGTTGTCGGGCGAAGTCATCCGCTGGATCATTGAGACGAAGACGACGTCGTTGGTTGGATCGACCCAGAACCAAGTTCCGGCGGCGCCGTCCCAGAAAAACGTGCCCTTGCCATCGGACAGTTCGGCTTCCGGCGGATCAAAGACCACCGCTACATTGAAACCGTAGCCGAAACCGTGTCGCATCACGTGCTGGCCGCCAGCGAATTGCCCGGTGAGCAAAGAAGGCGGAAGGTGGTTAGACGACATGAGCTTGACGGTTTCTGGCGAGAGAATGCGCTTGCCCGCTAATTCACCGCCGTTGGCGAGCATCTGCGCGAAATGGTAATAGTCTTCGGCGGTTGTTACCGATCCGCCGCCCCCCGAGGGCATGGCGGGCTGCTCGGCGTAATCGGTGGGCGTGCTTGCGCCGGGATTGACGGGTTCGAGATGGCCCTCCGATTTCGCCCCATAGTTCACGGCGAAACGGGCACGCTTCTCCTGGGGCACAAAGAAGCCGGTGTCCTTCATGCCAAGCGGATCGAAGATGTGGTCGCGCATAAAATCGGGCAGAGTCTGGCCGGAGAGCTTCTCAACCATGTAGCCCTCAATGTCCATGCCGACACTGTACTGCCAGCGGCTCCCGGGTTGATAGTTCAGCGGAATGGCGGCGAGCTTTTCGATCATTTCGTGCAGGTTGGCCGATTGCAGAACCTTTTTCTCGCGGTACATGGCATCCACGGGTGATTGCGTGAAGCCGTAAGAGAAGCCCGCGGAGTGAGACATGACTTCTCCAATGGTCGGTGGGTGTTCGGGATCGATCAGGATCATTTTGCCTGACCCGTCGAAACCGTTGAAGACCTTGAGATGGGCGAATTCGGGGATGTAATCGGAGATGGGATGCCAGGGAAGCCATTTGCCCTGCTCATAGAGGATCATCATGGCGACGCCGGTGAGGGGCTTGGTCATGGAGTACGCGCGAAAGATAGTGTCCTTGGTCATCGGGACACTCTTTTCCATGTCGCGCTGGCCGTAACTGCGGTAATCAATTACCTTGCCGTGGCGGGCGAGGATGGTGACGGCTCCGGCGAGCTGCTTTTGATCGATTTCGTTCTGGATGAGCGAATGCAGGTTTTGGAGCCGGTCGCTTGAGAAGCCGACGGACTCGGGTTTGGCTGTGGGCAGTTCGGCGGCAGCGCATAGGGCAGCGGTTTGCAGAGCGAGGATGAGAGCTCGTTTCATGTGGATGTCCTGTCGATCATGCCACAGATCACAAGCGCGCAGGGGCGACGAAGGATTACTGGACGGAGGCCGACTTGCCGATTGCGCTTGTGCGGGATAGCCGCCTACCCGCAAGTTTCTGGTTGGAAAAACGCCAATCACCGCCAGCACGCCCGCAACTGAGTATTTGAAATATGATCGACTTGAGCTTTCATCCTTCCGGAGCGGAGCACGATGCTATTTCAAAACGAACTGCACGAACAGTGCGGTTGCACAAATAGTTGCGAATAGGGACGACACTGCCTTTTATGAAGCATGGTTCGATTCCGCTGACCGGCTTTCGCAGCAGGCCGAAGAGGCGCTTAAAAATGGCCATGCTCGGAGTGCACGTGAGTTGTTGCTGCGTGCGAGCGCCTTTTACGCTGCCTCTTATCACCCTCTTTACGGCGGACCGGTGGATCCCCGTCTTCTGAAAGCCTTCCGCAGACAAACTGAGACACTCAATCGAGGTTTTTCACTTTTCGAACCGGCGATCGCGCCTGTACGCATTCCGTTCGAGCAAATCTCAATGCCCGCCTACCTCGTGCCTGCCGAGGGTCACGAACGCGAGATACGCCCGTTGGTCATCTTCACAAACGGATACGACGGGACGATCACCGATATGTACTTCGCTTCCGCCGTGGCGGCGTCACGACGCGGCTATCACTGCCTGTTGTTCGACGGACCAGGGCAGGGTGAGATGTTGTACGAGCATGGAGTTCCCCTTCGTCCTGACTGGGAGACGGTGGTTGCAGCAGTAGTGGACTATGCCGTTCAGCAGCCGATTGTCGATTCGAAGCGCATGGCGCTGAGTGGCTGGAGTCTGGGCGGCCATCTGGCACCTCGCGCCGCATCGGGTGGGCCGCGCATCGCAGCACTGATCGCTGATCCGGCTACATGGAGCATCGCCGGAGGCTTCCGTGAGGCAGTCATTCACATGCTCGGCGTACCACGAGCGGCAGCGGCTGATCTGGGTGCTTTAGACGACGAGACGATGGGCCGCCTTGACGCTTTCATCCGTAGCAAGCGCGACCTGCATTGGAAGGTTGTGCAACGCGGCTTCTGGGTACACGGAGTTCAGAATCCCCGTGACTATCTTTGTATCGCGGAACTCTTCACGATGGATCATCGCGCAGAACGAATTCGGTGTCCGACTCTGCTGACGATCGCCGAAAATGACTCCTTGGGTGCAGGCGCCCCATCTTTCCTGGACGCTCTGCGCTGTCCCAAGAAACTGTTGCGCTTCTCGGCGGCGGAGGGGGCGGGAGATCACTGCGAAATGCAAAATCGCTCTCTCTTGAATCGAAGAGTTCTGGACTGGCTGGATGAACAGTTTTCCATGTAGGACAGAGACTACTCGGTCCTGTGAAACGCGCATCTCAACTGCAACGCCGACGCCGACCATTCTACGTCTCGCCGATTTCTATCCAGAAGAGCCACGCTCGGCAACGTGATGTCGGGCGCACTGACGGAACAGACAGGCCTTCCGACGCAAATGAAAGCGCGCTCCATCTTCTTCACCTTCACCGCTCCAGTGGTCTGAGTTTCGCGGCCTATTATGATTGGGGTTTTCGCATTAATTTCACTCCGAGGAGAAATTCGTGAAGCAGTTGTTGATAAAAGCGGTGTGTATCGTGGCAGCGTCCGTGATGGTTGTCCCGTCCGTTGCCGGCGCAAAAGATGCGCTTACAGTTAAAACAGCGGCCGGAAAGGCCCGCGGCAAAGCCATTAACAGTGGAAAAGTGCACGCCTGGCTCGGCCTTCCCTACGCTGCTCCTCCCGTCGGCGATCTTCGCTGGAAAGCGCCCCAACCTGCCGCAAAGTGGCCGGGCGAGCGCGACGCCACAAAGTTTGCAGCGCACTGCGCCCAGAACCCCGTCTTCGAGGACATGGTCTTCCAGGATAATGGTCCCAGCGAAGACTGCCTTTATCTCAACGTGTACGCGCCCGCTACCGCTGACAAGGACAGCAAGTTGCCGGTCATGTTCTGGATCCACGGCGGCGGCTTCTCCGGCGGTGGCAGCAACGAACCGCGCCATAATGGCGACTTCCTTCCTCTAAAAGGCGTGGTACTTGTCACCATCAATTACCGCCTGGGAGTCTTCGGCTTCCTCGCCACGGAGGAACTCGCCAAGGAAGCCAGCGGCGCGGCCGGCAACTATGGCCTGGCAGACATGATCGCCGCTCTTCATTGGATCAAAGCCAACGTCAAGGGGTTCGGCGGCGACCCGGACAACGTAACCATCTTCGGCGAAAGTGCCGGCTCCTTCGCAGTAAGCACTCTCATGGCATCGCCTATGGCGGAAGGCCTTTTCCAGAAGGCCATTGGCGAAAGCGGAGGTGCCGTTGCGGGTTCCACGCTCGAGTACGACAATCTCCCTACGCGTGAAGCCAAGGACGCGAAATGGGTCGCCACCCTCAACGTAAAATCGCTAGCCGAACTCCGCGCTTTACCGGCACAGACCATCCTCGACGCCGCCAAAAAACCGGGTGTCGGATTTCCGCCAGACATTGACGGCAAAGTGCTGACCGAGCCGGTGGGCGCCACCTACGCTGCAGGCAAGCAAGCGCACATTCCGCTGATTGCCGGATGGAATCGCGACGAAGGCAATTCCATGGCGGCGCATGGTATGACTACCGCCCAGTGGAAGGAACTGGCACAAAAGAACTTCAAAGAGCGCGCCGATGAGTTCCTGAAGCTATATCCTGGCGATACCGAGGAGCAGGCTCTGCGCTCTGCCATCGACTTCGGCAGTGACCAGTTCATCGCCTATGGCACGTGGGCCTGGCTGGAAGCCCATCGCAAGACCGGCAACGCGCCGGTGTATCGCTATTACTTTGAGCTCGCCGCCACCCCCAGCAAATATCATCCCGGCACCTTCGCCTTCCACTCCGACGATATCGAGTACGTCTTCGGCACCCTTGACACGCGCCCCGGCTGGGCCGTCCGTCCGGAGGATCGCACCCTTAGCAACCAGATCATGACGTACTTCACGAACTTTGCAAAGACAGGTGACCCCAACGGCGGCAAACCTTTGAGTAACACGCGCACAACAGACTCGTCTGGCACGGCTAAGTCCGCTGAGTTCGTCTCTTGTTCGGCGCCGAGCCAGGCGGCTTGTGCGCTCCCGCAGTGGCCGAAGTACAACGACGACGGTTACCCGCTCATCCACCTGAACACAACCATCACCGCGGGCCCCGACACGCTTCGTGCGCGCTATGAGTTTCTTGAGCGCGGCATGCCTCCGATGCGGTTTTGAGTGTTTTAGGTACTAGCCGGTTATCCAGCGCCTTCTACCATTTTGTGCGAGACTGGCGGCGTGAGCGTCATCTTCCTATCGGGTCCGATTGGGGCGGGGAAGACGGCGGTGGCGAAAGCGTTATTGCCGCTGCTTCCCGCCCCGCTCTCCTACATAGAGGGCGACACGTTCTGGTCTTTCATTAGGAAAGGGGGAGAACGCGGATTGCGGGACAATTTTCCGGTGCTGGTGCGGTCGATGACGGCGGCAGCGGTTCCGTTCTCGCGTTCAGGCTTTCGAGTCCTGATCGACTTCTCAATACCACCTGCCTACATCGATACCGCCCGCAAGATTCTGAAGGACGTGCCGTTCGACTTTGTCCTCCTGCGGCCCAGCTTGCGAGTTTGCGTAGAACGCGCGGCCTCGCGAGAAGAGGGCGCGATTACCGACTATGTGATGCTAAAGAACTTTTACGCGCGCTTTGAAGAGGAAACTGTCGAGGCGATTTGCGATGATGATGCGGACCCGGCATCACTGGCCCGCCAAATCGCCGATGGGCTGAATCAGGGCCGGTTTCGGGTGCTGGACCGCAGCTTACTTCAAGGGTTGTAATTCTACTGACTTGAAGAACACGATGTCCTTGTCGCTGTGGTTTTGAAGACCGAAGAACCCGAACATCGGCCGCGGTCCGCGCTCGGGCTCGAACCACAGCTTCTTTGGCGGAACAGAATCACCTTCGCTGTAATCCGTTACTTTCCGGCCATTGACTTCGACGACTGTGTGCTTCCCGTCCAGCGTGATGACCATCGTGTTCCATTCAGGCCCAGGTTTTCCCGGTCTTGAAAGAGGTTTGGTCAAGGAATACAGCGTTCCGGTTACATGATATTCGTCTTCCCCCTCGGCGATGTTGTCGATTTGTACCTCATAACCGTAATAGACAGGCATCCAGGGTTCCCTCGGCTCAATCGGGATGCGAATGTACACGCCCGAGTTATCGTTGCGATCCCGCATTTTGAACACGACACGGAGTTTGCAGTTTCCAATCGGTCCAGCCACCCAATACAGCAAACCCATTCCGCCATGACTTTGGATCAGGCCATTCTCGACCGTCATATTGCCGGGGCCGACGTGCTGCCATCCGGACAGATCTTTCCCATTGAACAGAGAGATCCAGGCGCCAGTTTCGGCGGCAGGAAGGATGCCGCACGCGAGAGTCAGAAGAGCAAAAGGCCGAAGCAAAAACATGTGCAAAGACGGAGGCTATCACAAGTGACAGTTGCGAGTGAAGAATGGGTTCAGCGGTACCAAAACGGGTCTGCGCTGTTGCGCTCTTGTGTGATTCTTTGTGCACAACCAGGGAACGTCCCAATGGCGAAATCCGAGAAGATGGAGGTGCGCAGCGCGTGGCTAATCGACGGTTATTCGATCATCGCAGCATCGAGTAGAATCAGTTCCGGCATTAACCGAGCGGTGACGGACAATTCCGTGTTGCACATTGAATAAAGAAAGAAGCTCTCGACTGTGACGAAATCGAATCGCTGTACTACAGTTGTCCAGGCGCTCTTAGTCGCCGGCTTTTATGGGCAGGCGGCGGAACCGTCTTATGCGCAGACTCCTCAAGCTATCAGCGAAGGTCTGGTCGGTGCCGGAGAAGGACCAGCTTGGGACGGACACGGCAGCCTCTATTTCACCAATGAGCAACAGATAACTCGACGCGATTCCAAGGGGAAATTTCATGTCTTCCGCAAGCCCTCGAACGACGCCAGTGGTATTCTGTTCGATTTTGTGGGCCGGCCGGTTATTTGTGAAGGAGCGACGCGCCGCGTGATCCGGTTGGAGCGCGAGGGCAAAATCACGATCCTGGCAGGCAAGTACGAATCGGGAAGGTTCAATTCGCCAAACGATTTGACGATCGACTCCAAAGGGAGGATCTATTTCAGCGATCCTCGATACGGAAATCGCAGTGGTATGGAGCTTCGGGATCGGCAGGGTCGAACCTTTGAGGGCGTCTACCGAATCGACGCTCCCGGAAAGGTGACGCGTGTCATCGGGCATGAGGTGGAGCGTGCAAATGGCGTGCTTGTTTCGCCACGTGACGAGTTCCTCTATGTCGCCGACAACAACAACGATACCGTTGGCGGCGCCCGCAAACTATGGCGGTTCAGACTTCGAGACGACGGAACAGTAGATGCTGCCAGCCGCAGGTTGATTTTCGACTGGGGAAGCGGACGCGGACCGGACGGGTTGAAGCTGGATCGCGAAGGACGACTATATGTCGCGGCCGGTTTGAATCGACCGCACCCTCCGTTCGAGACCGCCGACAAATTTAAAGGCGGGATCTATGTCCTCGCGCCCGACGGCAAATTGCTGGACTTCATCGCCATACCAGTAGATGAGGTCACGAATTGCGCCTTCGGGGACCCGGACCGCATGACGCTTTTCGTCACTGCAGGTGGAACCCTATGGCATACTCGCGTGACCATTCCAGGTTGGGTGCCAGAACCGCAGGACGCACGAAACACGTCCCATTAGGGCTCCCTCTCGTCGCGTCCGACGTGGTCTATTGCCGGGCACGGGCATGCAGTCGAGGATTGTCTCGGGCTATCGGTGGGCTGAACGGAACATCCGAGGCACGCACGCCAACGCCAAACGATCAGCCCTGCGAATCCTATCAGGATGAGCCAAGAAGTGCTGGCCTCGGGCACGTCGGCTAGTGAGACCGTGACGTTCAGGTTATCGCCCACGACGTCCACGCCGAAGGGATCTCCGAGGAAAGCATCGTATCCCCGCTCGAAGCCATGAGTTGTTCCCTCTGCCGTCAGCGTATACACATAGGCCAACGTGTCGCCCTTGTGAAGCACGCCGAGATCCACTTCCGTTGAGACGTTGTCAATTCTCCATCTCACCCGGTCCTGGGGAAAGTCGAAGTCTTCCTGCAGGGAAGCGAACAGTGCCCCATCGGTTCCGATCAAGTCCATATCCGCAAAATTCTCGAAGTCCCCTAAGGGATCGGGAATTTGCGTTTCGAATTCCCGCAGGCCGAATTCGAAGCTGCCTCCGTGCGCGAAGGTGCCGTCCGCGTGCGTGATCACGGTGTCCACCCTGGCGGAGGCTTGGGCGGTTTCGGTGAAGCTCGGGTTGTCGCGAAATGGCGGTATCCCCCACAATTCCACTTGAAGCGCGGGGATCTGGAGGTGCAGCTTCAGGTCGACAGTGGGGGTGCCGTTGTAGACGAAGGTCTGCGTCCAAAGAGACTGGGCGGCCATCTGCCTCACGATGTTGTTCCCGGAGAGGCCGGGCCTGCCGAAAATCAACTGGCTAACCCCCACCCCGCCATTGCCGTTCGACTCCGCCAGTGAGGAGGCAAAGGCATCGGAAATGTTGGAGTGCGGCGAGGGATTGACCCCCGTGTCGGAATGGTGCAGGAGTTCGGCGGTTTGTTTCGGATCGGGGGTGGTGCCAAACAAGGGTGTCGAGTCCCGGAATATCGTGACGTTGCCCGGCAGAAGGGTCTCGCTTACATTGGCCGAAAGGTCGATCGGGCTGCCCACGACGCCGAACTGCAGAGTATCGGCGCATAAAATTTCACTGGAAAACGCTGAAAAGAAAGCCGCAATGAGAGCGGCAAGCGCGTTGCGATTGATCTTCATTGTAGTCACCCGTTGGGCCGCAGCCCGCGCGGATTTAATTGCCCGCGTGCCTCGGCTAACAGTACATTCGGAATCCGGGGTGAAAACCGGACATCGCAACGTGTCTTCTGGTGCTTTAAAGCGCTGAAACGGCTTTCTACGCCGCGTAGCGCTGGAAAATCAGGCACCCATTCGTGCCACCGAATCCGAAGCTGTTTGTCAGCGCGTATTCGATTTCCATTGGCCGTGCGTGGTTCGGAACGTAATCGAGATCGCAACCCTCGTCGGGTTCCTCGTGATTAATGGTGGGTGGTGCAATCTGATCGCGGATCGCGAGCACGGTCAAACCTGCTTCCAATCCTCCCGCTCCGCCGAGCAGGTGTCCGGTCATCGATTTCGTCGAGCTGACGGCTAGTTTGTATGCATAGTCGCCAAAGGCGCGTTTAATCGCCACCGTCTCTGCGCGGTCGCCAAGGCCGGTGGACGTTCCATGCGCGTTGATATATTGCACATCTGTCGGCGAAATCCCGGCATCGCGCAGTGCGTTTCGCATCACCCGGTAACCGCCGTCGCCATCGTCGGGCGGGGAAGTAATGTGGTGGGCGTCTCCGCTCATTCCATAGCCGACAATCTCTGCCAGGATGTGGGCGTCGCGTTTTTTGGCGTGCTCCAGTTCTTCCAGGATCAGAATGCCTGCGCCTTCGCCGACAATGAATCCGTCCCGCCCCTTATCCCACGGACGACTCGCTTTCTCCGGCGCGTCATTTCGCGTGGAGAGCGCTCGCATCGCGGCAAAGCCACCGATGCCCATCGGCGTAACGCAGGCCTCGCTGCCGCCGCAAATCATTACGTTCGCGTCGCCATGCTGAATCAGCCGGAACGAATCGCCCACCGAGTGCGCGCTGGTCGTGCAAGCTGTCGCTGTCGCCGAATTCGGCCCCTTGGCGCCGTATTTGATCGAGACGCAGCCGCTCGCGAGATTGACGATGCAGGAGGGAATGAAAAAAGGAGAGATCCATTTCGGTCCACGTTCCAGCAGAATCTTGTGCTCGCGCTCGATGACTTCGAATCCGCCGATCCCGCTTCCGATGTAAACTCCGGTGCCCTCGGCCTCTTCAGGCGACACCGTCAACTCTGCCGAGCGCATGGCGAACTCGGAGGCCGCCATGGCGAACTGGATGAAGCGCCCCATCTTCTTGACATCTTTTTTGTCAACGAAGCGCAGCGTATCGAAATTCTTAACCTCTCCGGCGATCCGGCACGCGAATTCGGTAGCGTCGAATTGTGTGATGGCGCCGATTCCATTCTTGCCGCTGCGAATCGCCTCCCAACACTCTTCCGTACCCGTCCCCACGGAGCTGACGAGCCCAACGCCGGTGACAACTACTCTTCTTCCGAACGTTCCTCTGGCACTCAAACTACTTCTTCTTCGCCTCGATGTAGTCGACGGCGTCTTTTACCGTCTTGATCTTTTCAGCGTCTTCATCGGGAATGTCCAGATCGAACGCTTCTTCAAATGCCATCACCAGTTCGACAATGTCGAGGGAGTCTGCGCCCAAATCGTCCACAAAGGAGGCACCCGAATCGACTTGGTTCTCATCGACGCCAAGCTGTTCCACAATAATCTGCTTTACTTTTTCTGCTACCGGCATTCATTCGTCTCCTGTGTTCGCAAACTCATCCATCGGTTCCGCCAAGGTCACCAGATCCAACACACTAAACTACATCATCGGCTGACTGGAACGCGCGGTCGGCGCGCATATTGCGGATACTGACTCTCTCCGCTTGGAGCTTCGCGTTTTATGAGGGTTCTACCAGATTCTATTTATCCTACTATCCCACTCGGATGAAACAAGTCCCGGGCATTCCGGCTACCATCCGGATTAATGAGTTCAGATCGCAGCCGCGTCATTTATTTGCATGGGTTTGCTTCGGGCCCGCAATCGCGCAAGGCGACCGTGCTTGGCGATCGTCTGCGCAGCGCCGGTTTCGATGTGGATGTCCCCAGCCTGGATGAGGGCGATTTTTCCCACTTGACGATCAGTCGCCAGTTGCGATTTCTCGAATCGCTAGTCGCCGGAAACCCGGTAACATTAATCGGCTCCAGTCTGGGCGCTTACCTCGCCGCCTTGTTCGCCGCCCGGCACAAGCATAAAGAGGTCACTCGACTGATCCTCCTCGCGCCGGCCTTCGATTTTTTTCGCTTGTGGCAATCGGAACTTGGCCCGGAAGGCGTTTCTGATTGGAGACAAACCGGCGTAATTCGCGTCTTTCATTATGGAGTTGGACGAGAACTACCGTTGCATTTCGATTTTCTGCAGGATGCCGGGCAATTTGAGTCATTCCCGGCCTTCACGCAACCGGCACTTATCTTCCATGGCGACCGGGATCCCGTGGTTCCCATCGATCTTTCGCGGCGCTTTGTCGCGAACCATTCAAATGCCCGGCTTATTACGCTTTCATCCGGACACGAGCTCACTGACGTACTAGATCCTATATGGCAGCACTCGAAGGACTTCCTGGAAATGACGCCCTGGCAAAACAGGTGTTAGACTGTGGGTACCGGCGGGGCTAGACCGTTTTATTTTGTGCAACCATCATTTACAGGTCAACGTCCCAAAAGAAAAGAAGTAGTCCCGTAAGGCGACAGGCGGGGTGTGCCGTGATCAGCGAGCAAGTAGAAAAAGGCAACGTGGAGCAAGGCGACGGCAACATGCAGCAGCAGCAAGACAAGCCTCTGCCCGACTTAAATTTCCGCCGGATGCTGATATCCGACCAGTTTGAGCCCTGGTATAAGTCGATTTTCAAAAGCCTGAGAGACCGGTTCTCGACGTCAAACGAGCCGCCGCTGGTCGTGACATCGAGACCAGTCGAATCCGCGTCGTTTGGTGCTTTGGCCGAAGCTGAGGAGCCTTGGTTTAAATCGATTTTTCGAAACCTGAAGGAATATTTCTCGCCATCGAAACAACCTCCTCTCGAACTAACCTCAAAACCCGTCGACGATGCGAGCTTTGGTGCTTTGACATCGGCGGAAGAGCCATTCTACAAGTCGCTTATCGCCAGCATCCGGGACATTGTCCATCCCAAAAAACTGCCGCCCCTGGAAGTTACTTCTAAGCCCGTCGAAGTTGGCACTATTTGGGGTGCTTATTCTGGCGGTGAGAGCAAATCTGCGGTCGTGTCCGTACTCGTTCACGTCGGCGTCGTCGCTTTGCTGCTCTTTGTATTCCAAACTCGAACGGTACAGAAGGCGATGAAGCAGGTCGGTACGCTCATCTATACGCCCCCGCCGTACCAGCCGAAAATTCCCAAGGCCGCTCAGCAGGCGCAAGGTGGCGGCGGTATGAAGCAGCCGACGCCAATCAATCACGGAGCCGCGCCCAGATTTCAGAAAGCCTTTGTTCCTCCGGTTCTGACGGTGCCCCAGCCCAAGCTCGTGGCCCCGACCGGTATTTCCGCAGTGGTTCCCCAGATTCAAGCCGATAACTACGGCGATCCCCTCAGCAAGCTGATGGGCAACACCGGCGGCAGCGGAAGCGGTTCCGGAATCGGCAATGGGAATGGAGACGGCTACGGACCGGGCAGTGGCGGAAATCAGGGCGGCGGAGTGTATCGCCCAGGCGGCGATGTCTCGGCTCCAAGCATCCTTGTTAAGGTGGACCCCGAATACTCGGAAGAAGCGCGAAAGGCTAAGTACTCCGGCGTTGTCCTGCTGTCCATTGTCGTCGATGAACATGGGCTGCCGCGCGACATTAAGGTCATCCGGCCGCTCGGTTTAGGCTTGGACCAAAAGGCAGTGGAAGCCGTTCAGCATTGGCGGTTCGTACCGGGACGCAAAGGTGGACGTCCTGTGGCCACCCAAGCCACTGTGGAAGTCAGCTTCCGGCTCTTATAATTCGTGGTGGGGCGGGCCCTCGGCCGGCGCGGCTATCCCAGGAGCGTCCGGGCGATCGCCTCATCGATCTCACTCATCGCCGCTTTGTCTTGATCACGATTGGCGTGCCCTCGAAGCCAAACTGTGCCCGGAGCTGGTTCATCAGAAATCGTTCCACGGAAAAATGCATCTTGTCGGCTTTGTCGGTAAAAACAATGAACGTGGGTGGACGGATAGACGCTTGCGTCATGTAGTAAATGCGAATGTCGCTTTCAAATTTCAGCGTCGCGACGAAGCGATTCAGCTCACCTGTCGTCACTCGTTTGGACGCAGCACTAAACGATCTTCGGATGGTGGAGAAAATTCGCCGGATGCCCTCCGCATTCTTCGCCGATGCAAATACAATGGGCGCATAATCCAGGAACTTTAACTCGTCGCGAACGTTTTCCGTAAAGACGCGCTTGCTCTTTGCTTCGGCGGCATCCCACTTGTTCACGACGATGATCACCGCTCGTCCTTCTTCGTGCGCATACCCGGCGATCGTAGCGTCCGAACCCACCACGCCTTCTACCGCATCCACCATCAACAGCACGACGTTCGCCATCCGGATGTGCCTCCGCGCCATGACTACGCTGAGTTTTTCCGTCATTTCGTGTGTCTTCCCTTTGCGGCGGATACCGGCAGTGTCGACGAAACGATAAAGCGTGTTGCCGTCTTCGATGGACTCGTCTACCGCATCGCGTGTGGTCCCGGCAACTGGAGAAACAATCGCGCGTTCTGAGCCGACCAGCGCGTTCAACATCGTCGATTTGCCAACATTCGGACGCCCGATGATCGCAACCTTGATGCGTAGCTGCTTGCCTTCTTCCTCTCCTTCGCCTGTTTCCGGTTCCTCTTCCTTCGGGAAGGGCGCCGTTACCGAGCTCAACAACTCCGAAAGTCCCAGTCGATGTTCCGCTGATACCGCTACAGGATCCCCCAAACCCAGCGAGTAGAATTCGTGGACTAAGTTCTCCCGAACCGGCGCATCAATCTTATTCACAACCAGTGTCAGCGGCTTACTGAGGCGCCGTAACAATTTGGCCAGATCTCGATCAGCCGACGTTATCTCTGTCCTGCCGTCAATGACAAACAAAACATGAGAGGCAGTGTCCAGTGCTACCTGCGCCTGCTTCAGAATCTCTGTGGGAATCAGCGCATCATCATCTGGAATTATGCCGCCCGTGTCGATCAGGCCGAACCGTTTCCCGTCAAACTCGGCCTCACCATAAATGCGATCGCGTGTTATGCCCGGCTCATTTCCCACAATCGAACGCCGGTCCCGCAGAATCGCGTTAAATAGTGTGGATTTCCCGACGTTAGGACGCCCCACAATCACGACAGTGGGTAAGGGTTCGTCAGTTTGGGACATCCGCTAACAGCGTCGCATACCAGCTCCAATGCGATGCTATTTGCGTTTAGATGTCGTTTTCTTCGCCGCCTTCTTGGTTGCCTTCTTCGCGGGCGCGCTCGGAATGTCTGCGCCCGAGCGGCGCGCCTCGCTCAAGCCGATGGCAATGGCCTGCTTCCGATTCTTCACTGTCTGCCCACTACGGCCCGACTCAAGCTTATGCTGCTTGAACTCGTCCATTGTCGTTTGCATCTTGCTTTTCACGATCCGCTTCGACTTAGGATCAGAACCAGACGAAGACTGCTTTTTGGTGGCCATTTTGTTCTCCATGCTATGGAGAACAAACCGCGGTGTATCGTTTCGTGTCACCGGCTGCCCTCCACCACCCCGCGGCTATCTCACGACCGGCTAATACGGTTACGGTTGTTATCCTGACTTCGAGAGGTCGTCGATTGTCCCGTATTTCGTCCGCATTCCGAAGTTTCTTCGCGATTTTGTTTTCGGGCACATTGCCGGAAGACATCGCTGTGGAATTCGGCTATGCGAAACCGCGCCCGGCAGCACCCGAACCGCCGAGAGTAAAGCTGACCGACGGAGCACTGCAGATACTTCAAATACTGCAAAGAGACTCACGATTGATCGATTTTTTGATGGAAGATATTGCGTCTTACTCCGACGATCAGATCGGTGCGGCGGTACGTACCCTACATGCCGATTGCAGAGCGAGCTTGAACCGCCACGTTACGCTGGCGCCCATGATCGATGGCGTAGAGGGCACCTATCAGAAACTAGATGCGTCCAAAGCCCCGGACCCGAACCGAGTCAAACTAATTGGGAATGTTCCGGCCAGTGGTAAGGTACCCGGCGGGATGCTGCGCCATCGCGGATGGTCCGCTTCCACCGTCAACTTGCCACCGCTCGGGAAGCAGGATCCTGCTGCCATCAGCCCGGCTGAGATCGAAGTCGATTAACCAGATGCCGCAGTACAGTATCGGAATCGACTTAGGCACCACCAACAGCGCGCTCGCGTACGCGGAGATCGGCGAAGAGCCATCGGTCCATCAGTTTTCCATTCCGCAACTAACCAACGCCGGAGAAGTCGGTCCTCTCGACTTGTTGCCTTCGTCCCTCTATATTCCCGGTGAACGCGAGTTTGTCGAAGGTTCATTAGCTTTGCCCTGGCAAGCCAATCCTCCTTATGTAATCGGAAGGATGGCGCGGCTCCGTGGCGTGGAAAACGCGAATCGTTTGGTGTCTTCCGCCAAATCGTGGCTCTCCAATCAATTTGCCGATCCAACCCAACCACTGTTGCCGCTAACTGCTCCGGAAGGCGTGCCGAAAGTGTCGCCGCTGGAGGCGTCGCGGAAGTTTCTCGAACATCTGAAATTAGCCTGGGATGCGGCAAATCCGGACACTAAACTCAGCGATCAATCCGTTCTCATCACCGTCCCCGCATCCTTTGACGCCGCCGCCCGCGAACTGACACAACGCGCGGCGGAATTAGCCGGATATCCGGAAGTAACAATTCTCGAAGAGCCGCAGGCGGCGTTTTACGCTTGGATCGAGCGTCATCCCGATTGGCGGGAGCAAGTCCATCCCGGCGATCTCATTCTCGTTATCGATATCGGCGGCGGCACAACGGACTTTACGCTCATCTCCGTTACAGAAAAAGCCGGCGAGCTGCAATTGGAGCGGGTAGCCGTCGGACAGCATTTGCTGCTGGGCGGAGACAATATGGATCTCGCCGTTGCCCGCTTTGCTGAACAGCAGCTTGCGCAAAAGAACGTGAAGCTGGACGCGCTGCAGTTTCATTCGCTGTGGCAGCAATGCCGGGCAGCGAAAGAAGTACTCCTCGCAAGCGACGAGAACGCGCCGGCCGATCAGCCGATCACGATTTTGGGGCGCGGTACAGGCTTGGTCGGCGGAACGATTCGGGGCAAAATCGCGCGCGATCAGGTCCGCACCCTCTTGCTCGACGGATTCTTTCCTGCTGTCCCTGTCGACGCGATGCCGCAGAAGCAGCGTCGCACCGCGCTGACCGAAGTCGGCTTGAATTATGCATCGGATCCGGCAGTCACCAAGCATCTGGCGCAGTTTCTGACGCAGGCTGGAAATGCGCGTCCCACCCACGTACTCCTCAATGGAGGTGTTCTGCAAGCGGGCGCAATCGAACACCGCATTTTTGAAGTCTTGAATAGTTGGCTCGAAACGCCGGCGAAGGAATTGCGCAGCAATGCGAAGGAATCGGATCTGATGCACGCCGTGGCTCGCGGCGCAGCCTATTACGGCTTGGCCAAGCACGGCAAAGGCGTTCGCATTCGAGGCGGCGTTCCACGCACCTACTATGTCGGCATCGAAAGCACCATGCCGGCGGTTCCGGGCCTGCCCGCTCCCATGAAAGCTCTGGCCGTCGTCCCGTTTGGCCTGGAAGAAGGATCCAAAGTACAGCTACCGCAACGCCGGTTCGCTCTCATCGTAGGAGAACCGGCCGAATTTCGTTTCTTTTCGTCGGTCTCGCGGAAGCATGATGATCCCGGCTTCTTACTCGAAGAGATCGGTGACGATATCGAAGAACTTGCGCCCATCGAAGTCTGTCTGCCGGCGCGCGAGGGCTCGCCGGAACAAGTGGTTCCGGTGACGCTTGAAACCAACGTGACCGAAACAGGAATGCTCGAGCTTTGGTGCGTCGCCACAGACGGCCGCCGCTGGAAGCTCGAGTTCAACGTCCGCGAGCGCGCCGCAGCATGAAGGTTGGTATCGATCTTGGCACAACCAACTCGGCGCTCGCCTACATCGATCCGCAGGAAGCCGCCGATACCGACTTTCCACCGATTCATGTTCTGCCGATCGAGCAACAAATCGATGCCAATCGGCGCGGCACGCTCCGTACCCTTCCGTCTTTCCTTTATTTAAGTGAACCTCCGGTCGTCGGAGCCTTCGCACGAGATCAGGGCTCACTTCTCCCAACAAAGACGGTCCATTCCGCAAAATCCTGGCTATCGAATTCCGAAGCCGATCGCACCGCCAAAATTCTTCCGTGGGATTCGCAGGAAGAAGGACGCGTTCTATCGCCGTTAGAAGCGTCGACGCGCTACCTCGCCTATTTCGCCGAATCTTGGGAGAAATCGAAAGACACGCGTTTAGCCGATCAGGATATTGTGTTGACCGTCCCGGCAAGTTTCGACGAAGAAGCACGCGAGCTCACGGTGCAGGCGGCCCGTGACGCCGGTCTTGAGAAGCTTACGCTGCTCGAGGAGCCTGCAGCGGCATTTTACGCTTGGATCTCCAGCCACTTGTCGCGCTCTAACAAGGAATTGTTCGATGGGCAGTATGTATTGGTCTGCGATGTGGGAGGCGGCACCAGCGACTTCACGCTCGTGCGCGTAGATCGCGACGGAGATCGCGTTCAGTTTACTCGCACTACGGTCGGACGTCATCTTCTGCTCGGCGGCGATAATCTCGATCTGACAATCTCCTGGTTGGCGGAATCGAAACTGGGAAAAACACTGTCTCTCCGTCAGCGCAGCGCCTTGCGTCGGCAATGTTCCGCTGCAAAGGAGGCGCTGCT
>Ga0207085_1030_pt1 | contig 23280 bp, 17 predicted proteins | sample Alteio_BWMinHeat_53_FD_153542 | JGI IMG/M metagenome (GOLD analysis project Ga0207085, IMG submission 153542) | Enriched cells from forest soil in Barre Woods Harvard Forest LTER site, Petersham, Massachusetts, United States -... | ecosystem: Environmental > Terrestrial > Soil > Temperate forest >...
TCGAAGAAACGATCCACAGCGCCGGACTTGTCCTAGCCGACATCGATTGCTTCGCCGCGGCGAGCGGTCCGGGAGGGTTTACGGGAGTGCGGGTTGGCCTTGCAGCGATCAAGGGTTTGGCCGAGGCAACGGGTAAGCCGGCGGCTGCAATTTCCGATCTGCGAGCGGCGGCCACGTTCGGCTCGGCGGAAAAACGAGCCGTAATTCTGGACGCGAGGCGCGGCCAGGTGTTCGCGGCGATCTACAACGCAGCGCTCGACTTGATCTCGCCCGAAGTGGTGACGGATCTGGCAAGTTGGCTGGAAAAGCTGGATGACTTCGACGGAGAATTGATCGCCTCACCTGCACTTCGGGACGTGCTGGCGCCGCGGCCTTTTATTCTAACCGGGCGGCATTTGGCGTCTGCGGTAGCTTTATGCGCCGAACTGGACGGGGAAAAGGGGCTGTGGTCGAATCCAATCGACATCGATGCAAATTACGTGCGGCGTCCTGACGCAGAGCTGCTGTGGAAAGGCTAGGTCAGCGCCCCAGACCGGGCAGCATGGCGAACCAACTCAGGAAGCCGTTCGCAATGACAAGCGCAATAAAGAACAGCCCGATCCGCTGCCTTGGCTCCGGCGGGTATTCCTTCCGCCACATCTGCCAAGCGGCGCCGGCGGCCACTCCCAGGAACAAAAAGTCGCGAAGAAGGAATAACAGGGCCACGCTGACGACAAGTAACGCCAATCGCTGTTGTTTTCCGAGCGCGTGAATCGCCGAGCCGCCGTCGAAAATGCCGACGGGGATTAAATTCAGCAAATTGATCCAGCCGGCAAAATGTGCCACCGCCAGCCAAACCCCTTGACCCGTCATGAGGTAAATGCCGTAGCACATAAGCCCGGAGATAAAGCCGAACAGAGGTCCAGCGAGAGAGATAAGCGCGCGCGTGCCCACATCCACTCCGGGCCCATTCCACTTCACATAGGCGCCGAATCCCGGGATGAACATTGGAAGTTCCGCAGAATATCCGAACCGGCGAACCGCGACATAATGGCCCATTTCGTGAATGAAAATGGAGCCGCATAGGCCAACCGCAAACCACCAGCCGAACAGCGCCCAATAAACGCCGAAGAAGGCGAAGAGGCTAAAGAACATCTTGAATTTCGCCAGCAGGAAAATTGCGCCTTTGAACTTGGCAAGGAAGGCGACGATCACGCCAAAGGGGCCAAGCCGTTTGCGCCAATCCGGTTTTGGCTGCGGATTGAGCCGCGCGTCGATCTGCGCCACTTCCCGCACAACCGATTGGTATTCGTTCGTACCGGACGGCAATAGCTCAAGCGCCTTTCGCCAAAGATCTCGAGCAGCCGTAAGTTGTCCCATCGTCGTCAATTGGCGGGCGCGAATGGCGATTTCCTTTAATTGATCGGCGTAGGTGAAACGGCCGCAGTTCGGGCAAGAAAGCGCGCCGGGTGGCAACGATGTTCCACAATTTGCACAGTATTGCAGGTTGGGTGATGAAGAAGCGGCCAAATTCCAGTGTAGCGATGGAGCAGTTTGGTCGACTACGGATGGACCCGACGGTAACCGATTCGTCGCCGGTCCACGGAGTAAAGCGTACTATGCTGAATGAGCTATGCTGAACTCCAAGTTTTTGTTGTCCACCGTTATTTTCGGGACCGTAGCGATGTTACCTGCCGCTGCGCAGTCCATCAACGTGGCGTTGAAGAATGCGCAGGGCGAAAGCGTCGGCACAGCAACTCTTTCCCCCGCGGACAAAGGAATCAAAATCGATTTGGACGTACATGGGCTCACGCCGGGCGAGCATGCTATTCACATCCATTCGGTTGCAAAATGCGAAGGACCGGCGTTCACGTCGGCGGGACCGCACTTTAATCCCGATAAAAAGCATCACGGACTACAAAATCCGGACGGACCGCACGCCGGCGACATGGAGAATTTCACGGTCGGGGCGGATGGCACCGCCAAAACATCGGTAACCGATCCCAATGCAACGTTGGGTGATGACAGTCATTCCGTTCTGAGCAATGGCGGGACCGCGCTGGTAATTCACGCCGGAGCTGACGATATGAAGTCCGACCCTGCCGGTAAAGCCGGGGATCGGATCGCCTGCGGCGTCATTTCAAAGTAACTGCGATTTATCGAAGTAATTAATGAGCGGGCGGTGCCGCGGATTCGTCGAGACGATCGAGAATCGAATACGCGGCGCCGTTCAAGGTTGCCATGGAACCGAGCGCGGCTCGCGCAAGGGTCACGTGTTCTTTTGTGAATGTGCTAGCCGAGTAAGCAAACGACTTGCGAATGCTGGACAGCAGCAACTCACCCGCTTCCGCGAGACCACCGGCAAAGGCGACCAGGTCTGGATAAAAAATGTTCGCCAGCGATGCGGTGGCGACACCCAGCCACTCGGCAGCATGCTCAATAATGGCGATCCCCGTTGGATTTCCTTCGTTCGCGGCTTCAATGACATTGCGAAGCGAACATGGGTGCTGATAATTCATGCGAATGCGGAATTCTTCCGCAAGTAGCGGAGCTGATACGAGTACTTCCGCGCAACCCCGCCCACCGCAAGCACACAAAGGTCCGTTGGGCTGAACAACGACATGACCAGCATCGCCCATGCAGCCATAGGCAAACCGAAGCGGATGGCCATCCACGATCATCCCCACGCCGAGACCAGTGCCAATGGTGAGACAGAGAAAGCGAGACGCCGGATAGCCGATCCCGAGATGATATTCCGCCAGCGCTGCCGCGTTTGAGTCGACCTCGAGCGCCACGACCACATTGCACTCGTTCATTAGCACAGTTCGCAGCGGATAACCTTCTAGCCAGGCGAGGTTCGGATTGTAGATCATGCGGTCCCGTTCGTCGTTGAGAAATCCAGCGACGGCGAGCCCCACACCGGCCACCGATTGCTGCTGCTCGCGTATTGATTGTTGGCCCCGGCGAACGGCATCGGTTAGAGATTTACCAAACTCTTCAGCGGGTCCGCGCGATGGAATCGTTTCCAGTGGACGTAAGCGGTCCGGCAGTTCAAACACGCCGAGTTTAGTACTAGTTCCCCCGATGTCAATACAAAGAACAACGGCACCGGGGGGAAGGACGTAGCGGGACGGGCTGCGCATCTTTACACGTTGTCACAGTGCAGGCGGTCGTGAGAACATAGCGTCCGAAGACCTGGGACGAACGCGATCAGAAAAGCAACTTCAAACCGAATTGGATGATCCGAGGGTCACGGGCCCGAAGTACCTTACCGAACGTGCCGCCGTTCTGCACAAGGCCGTCGGAGATATTGCCATCGACGGTACTGAACTGAGCGTGGTTTGCAATGTTGAAAAACTCAGCGCGGAACTCGGTTGTCATTCTTTCGGTCAGCCGGGTCTGCTTTAGCAGGCTGAAATCGATGTTATTAATACCCGGGCCGCAGCATTGCGTTCTCGCCGAACTGCCGAAGACTCCATAGATGGAGGGCTGGGAAAAGACAGATGTATCGAAGGCTGCATTATATGCTCCCCGAGGATTAAGCTGTTTAAACGGGCCCGTGATGTTCGGTTCGCCGGCTGATTGAAAGAAGAAACTACTTTCCAATTCGTAATCCGAAGAAGACGTGATCGGTACCGGGAAACCGGATTGGAAGGTGATAATTCCCGAAGACTCCCATCCATTCAGTAAAGCTCCCGAAAATCCATGAAACGATGTTTTCGGGAATTGATAAAAGTAGCTGATCACCAGACGATTTGGCGCATCAAAGTACGACAGCGAGCGGCTGAGCCGGTAATTCGTCGGGTTCAGTTCATTTTCAAAGCTGGACGCGTTGTCGATCGATTTGCTCCACGTGTAAGCAAGTTGAAACTGCAGGCCGTGGGATAACCTCTTTTCGGCGCTAATCTGAAGCGAATTGTAGTTTGAGTTGGCAATCGTGTCTTCCGCGAAGATATTGGAAAACACCGGCACACCATCCGGCGGACAGCCGCTTCCGGTGAGTGGATTACAAAGCGGGGAGGAATATTTGCGCAGGCCGACTAAGTTGATCGCACTGGCATTCGGACCTGTGACGGTAGCTTGCGGACCGTAAGGGAGATGCAGCGTGAACCCCGCGGGTATTTCGCCGGGTTGGACGGTGAAGGCGGAATCTGCGTAGAATGGACCGCAACTCAAATCGCCATCGCCGGTTGCGTCCGAGATCGACTGAAGATCCAGACACGTTTGTGAGTTGCCGTAGTTCAAGTCATGTGACGCTAACAGACGATGGCCCTGTGAACCGACATACCCCGCCTGAATCAGAACATTACCCGGAATCTGGCGCTGCAACGTGAAGTTATATTGCTCGGCGTATTGTGTGCGCAGCTTCGGTTTGAATTGGCCGTACAGCAGGATGGGACGGAAGGTGGACCAATCAATCGACTGACCTTGTTTCGGATTTAAGATTCCGTTGAACGGATTCGGATTGATTGTCCCGTCCTGCCCCTCAAACGGCGTATTGAACAACGGGTTGGAGAGATAGATGCTTCCCCCGAACGGCGGCTCGGCGCTGAACTGCTCAAGTACCAATTGCTCGACGGGATTGTAGAAGATTCCGTATCCCATTCGAATGCTCGACGTGCCTGGAGAACCGAATACAGTGTGACGCCATCCTGAATCGGACGAAGGGCTATAAGCGAGCCCGATGCGCGGCGCAAAGGCGTGGTAGTAGGTGTTCGTCAAAGACGTCGGTATCCCTTTATCTCCTGGGAACACCAACCCAAGCGGATTTACCGATTCTCCCGCACTACCAACGCTGCAATCGGTTGTGCCAAAGGTTGAGGCTAACGGATTGCTTGCGGAGAGTTGGCATGGATAAATAGTTGTCTGCTGACCTGGATTGAACGTTTGAACATGTTTGCTGATATCCGCAAGCGGTGTGGTTAATTCCCAGCGAAAGCCGTAGTTCAGTGTAAGATTTGGCTTGATCTTCCAGCTATCCTGGGCGAACAGATAAAACGCCGAGCTCCTAACATGCTCCACTTGAGCAGACCCTTGCGAGTAGCTGGCGGGAAGACCGAGCAGATAGTCTGCGAACATGGCATCGACTCCTTCATTCGGGTCGTTTGCTCCAACGTCGTTGCTACCGCCCGGGGTAAAACCGTAGGAGCCGTTCACGTTGTAATACAGGGTCTGATCGAACCGCATGCGGCGTATGTCGACGCCGAATTTCATACTGTGATTTCCGACAACCTTACTCAGGTTATCGGTCCAGCTGAAACTATTTCCAATTTGCGGGAGCTGTCCTTCAGAACCGTTTCCAATGGCAAAACCGCCCGAGATGTTGACGAACGGCACCCCCTCATACTTGGCGCCGAGATTGGGATGAATTCCTAAATCGGGATTGTTGGGGTCGGCAAAACAATTCGCAGATGAGACGGTGCTACACGAATCCTGCACGAGATTCGTTTTTTGCGGACTGTTGTAGGCTAACTCGCCTTCGCGGTAGTAAGTGAAATGAGCCTCGTTAATGGTCTGCGGATTAATGCTCCAGGTTTCCGTCAGACTGTACTGCGTATTTCGAATGCCGTAAAGCGAACCAAAACCCGGGACGTTCGCTCCCGAAGCCTGAAAGCGCGCAAATGGCTGGGCAAGTGCATCGTCATCGTAGTAGATATAGGCATTTAGCTGGTGGGCGTCGTTAAAGCGATGGTCGATGCGGGCCGTCCACTGAATGGCTGTGTCCGATTGAACAGGCGTGGTTTGCAAGCCCGACGATCCGACGTTCGGGAGAGGAACATACTGCGAGAGTAGATCGGCAGCTACCGGATCGAAACACGGCTGCGGAATTTGACTTTTTGGAAAGATACTGGACCACGACGCTCCCGCAGTAATGGGAACCCCACCCTGTGCGGCTACCGCGCCGGCACAACCGGGCCGCGCATTCAGAGCATCGGCGACTGTCTGATCGTTCAACGTGCCATTGAACGGATTGCTAGCCGAGAAATCCCCGTTGCGCTCCGCGCTGGAAGGAACACTTACGTTGTCGGACGAAATGCCCTGCCGCACGTTTCGCCCTTCGGCGGTAACAAAGAAAAACGTCCGATTCTTGACGATGGGACCACCGAGGGTTCCACCGTACTGATTCTGATTCCATTTGGGGCGCGCCTGGTCGAAAAATCCGCGGGCGTCGAGTTCGGTGTTGCGAAAGAATTCGTACACGTCACCGTGAAAGCTATTGGTTCCGCCTTTTGTCACGACATTGACGACAGAGCCTGAATTGCGGCCGTATTCGGCGTCGAATGTATTGGTGAGAACGCGGAACTCTTCAATTGCGTCGGGGACAGGTTGAATCGCCGGGCCGTTCAGAAACTGATCGTTCGCATCGCCACCATTGACGTTATAGTTATTGGCGCGGCCTCGGCCGCCGTTCACGGAGACGGCACCGGCCTCTTCGCTGCCTGCGAACAGATCGTAACCCTGCTGAGACTGGACTCCCGGTTGCAGCTGCAGGAGCTGATAAGTATCACGTGTGGCAAGCGGTAAATTCACGACAGCCGTTGAGTTCATGACTGCGCCGAGCTGGGTACTGGTTGTTTCGACGAGCGGAGCGGACGCCTCCGCGGTGACAACCTGCGTTGCCTCGCCGAGCTCTAATAACACGGACACTTGAGCAACATGCCCGATATCCACGACCACATTTTGTTGTTCAAACGTCTTGAACCCAGTCGCTTTAACCCGAACTGAGTACGTGCCAACGGGAACGGTGGGAATGGTGAAATCCCCAGTTGCCGTGGTCGTCGCCTTTCGCGCGATAGCAGAATCGGCAATGCTAGCGGTCACTTGTGCTCCTGGAACAACAGCTCCCGAGGGGTCCCGCACAATGCCGCGAATGTCGCCTGTGGTCTGCGCCCACACGACGGACGCAAACAGGCAGAAACTGATGAGGCAGAGCAAAATGCGACTGGAAAGAGGCACAACCACGGGTTTGACACTCCTTTTTCGAACGCGAGTTTTCAACAGCAAATGAGCGACTGTGGCCTGGCAACTCTGCGTCCACATGGCATATGTGCGGAGTTGCGGACGCTCAGATAGGTCCAGCAATCTTTCTGTAACCTGAAAGGTTGTCAAAAATTATAAGAGACCGTGAGCAACTCTGCAAGCCATATTACGCGGGTTCGTTCTAAATCCGGCATCAGCGGCGCGCACACACCGGCGTTGTTCATGCAGGTTGCGCCAAAGAGATTGCGCCGTTATAATTTTGAGAACCTTGCAGGTTACAGATCAGGTTATTCGCGCATTCCCGTCCGATGCCGCCAAGCGATGTGACCGATGCAAGTAAGTTCAATCGGTAGTCCCGCGAAGGAATGAACACAAGATGTACCCAGCACTCCAGAAAGAACTAGAAATTTACGAGAAGCGCACGCCGAAGTCGCGAGATGCCCATCACCGTGCGAGCGAGCGCGTTCCCATCGGAGTGGGCAGCAATTACCGCTACTATCCGCCGTATCCGTTGTTTGTTCGCGACGGCAAAGGAAGCCGCGTTCATGATATTGACGGCAATGAATACATTGACCACAACCTGACCTACGGCGCGTTGTTCGCCGGCCACTGCCACCCGGCGGTGATGAAGGCTGTGGAAAAGCGGCTTGGGATAGGCACTCTGTTTGGAATGCCGCACGGCATGGAGCTTGAGCTGGCAGAGCTGATTTGCGAACGGTTTCCGGTCGAGATGGTGCGCTTTGGGAATAGCGGTTCGGAAGTGACGATGCACGCTCTACGCCTCGCTCGCGCCGTTACCGGGCGATCCAAGATTATCAAGATGGAGGGCGGGTATCACGGCGGGCACGATGCGGTTTCGGTAAGCGTGAAGCCAAAGGAGGGTCAATTCGGCGACCCGGAACATCCGACGCCAGTGATTTCGAGTGCGGGAGTTCTTCGCGGGACCAGCGACGCAACGCTGGTTGCTCCGTTTAACAATCTTCTGGCGGTCCAGCGTCTCTTCGAAGAAAATCCCGATCAGGTTGCGGCGATCATCGTCGAGCCAATCATGATGAACATCGCGTTTTGTATGCCGGATGAAGGCTATCTGCAAGGCTTGGCGGCGCTCGCGACGAAATACGGAGCGCTGTTCATCATGGACGAGGTAAAGACGGGCGGCAAGCTCGCGTATGGCGGTGCCTGCGAATACTTCAAGGTCAAACCCGACATACTTTGCTTGGGCAAGTCGATCGGCGGAGGATTTCCCTTAGCGGCGTTTGCCGCCAGTCGCAAGGTAATGGATGTAATCGCCAAACAGAAGATGTTTCACGCCGGAACTTACAATACGAATCCAGTCGTGATGGCGGCCGGCATCGCAACGTTCCGCGAAGTCCTGACTCGCGACGCGTTTAAGCATGTCGGTGAGCTCAATAAGGCGCTGGTTGATGGCTATCAGGAAATCATCAAGAAAGTCGGGCTGATTGCCTACGCCGACGGCGCTGGATCGAATGGTGCGCTAATGTTTTATCCACATCGAGTGCGCAATTACCGCGATTGGTATCACGTGGACGAAGACATTTGGACGCACTACTGGTTTGCGATGACGAATCGAGGAATTCTGGCTCAACCGTATTGGTGGGACGAGCAGTGGACTATCTCGGTTCAGCACACCACGAAAGACATCGAACAGCATTTGCATGTTTTCGCCGAAATTGCACCGGCATTGGCGGCCGCGCAAGAAGAGCGCATGGCGGTCGGTCAGTTGGAAAACCACGTTTCCTGATCCGGCTCAGAACCAATGGCAAACCGCGTTAGCTCCGAAGCCCTTGCGGCGCCGGAACCACACCTGAAGAAGGCGCTGGGAGTTTGGGATCTTACGTGGCTCTCCGTTGTCGCCATTGCAAATCTCAACGTGGTGCCGGTGATTGCGGCAGCCGGGCCGACGACGATATGGCTGTGGGTGGCAGCGATCGCCTTCTTTTTTGTTCCGCAGGGAATTGGGGTGATTGCTCTCTCACGCCGCTTCCCGGGTGAGGGTGGAATTTATGTCTGGACAAAGGCCATGTTCGGCGATCTGCACGGATTTTTGTGCGGGTGGTGTTATTGGACCGCAAACATGTTTTTCATTCCGACGCTGCTTTTCTACTTACTGGGACTGGTTTCTTACATGGGTGGGCCGGCATTGGCGCGCCTCACTGAGAATCCGGCATTTTTTGGAACGCTCACGATCGGTTTGCTTTGGCTGACAGCCTTTGCCAATATTCGCGGGGTTGGTCTGGGAAAGTGGGTAAACAACATTGGAGGGTTAGGGACGTTGGCGGCTGCGCTGGTGCTTATCGTGCTGGGTGCGATTGTGGTCGCGAAGTTTGGTATTTCCCTTCCAGCAGGCGCATTTCGGCTGCAGAAATTGGATTTGGGTGCGCTTTCAACGTTTGGTCTGGTTTGTTTCGGGCTGGTGGGGCTGGAGCTGGGGTGCGTGATGGGTGATGAAATTCGCGATCCGCTGCGAAGCTTTCCCCGCGGCGTATTGTATGGCGGAGTGCTTTCGGCAATCCAGTATGTGGGTACAAGTTTGGCTTTGCTGCTGGCGGTTCCGCAGTCGGAAATGAAAGTTCTCCAGGGTGTGCTGCAGGGCGTGGATAAGATGACTGTCAAACTGAATCTGGGTTGGACGCTGCTGCCCCTTGCCATCCTGGTGGCGATTTCAACTATCGGTGCGACATCGGCATGGCTCAGCGGTTCAGCGCGAATTCTGTTTGTTTCGGGTATCGATCAGTATTTACCGAAGATCTTCGGTAAGCTCCATCCGAAGCACGATACGCCGTATATAGCAATCATGGGAATTGCGTTCCTGTCGTCGTGCTTGATTATGATGAGTTTCGCCGGCAGCACAACAGTACGCGAAGCCTACGTGACGCTTCTGGATTTAGCGGTTGCTATCCAAATGATTTCTTATCTGTACGTCTATTCGTGCCTGATTAAATTGGTATTCGGGAAAGCCGGCGCCACGGTGGGAAACAAATTCATCCTCGCGTTTGCGGCAGTCGCAGGCTTCGCCACAACTGCGCTCGGATTTGTCGTCGCGTTTATCCCATCTCACCAAGTGGATTCCGTATGGCGATTCGAAATTAAGATGGTATTCAGTTCCGTCCTCTTTTTAGGCTTTGCCGCTGCTTTGTTTGCTTACCGGTCCCGTCACCGGGTAGCCGTTGAAACGCTCCCTGTAGAAGCTTAAATTATGCCTATTGCGTCTATAAATCCGGCCACCGGAGAAACCTTCGCAACATTTCCGGCACTCACTGCTGAGGCGATTGAACAGAAGCTGCGTCTCGCGCAAAGCGCCTTTGAACGACACCGGACTACGTCCTTTCAGCAGCGCGCCGAAATAGTATTTAAAGCGGCTGAGATCCTCGAGCAAGAAGCGGAACGCTTCGGCGCAGTGATGACCCTGGAGATGGGTAAGACTCTCGCATCCGCGATTGCGGAAGCAAAGAAATGCGCGCTTGGCTGCCGATATTATGCAGAAAACGCAGAACAGTTTTTAGCCGATGAGAAGGTCGCGACCACGGCTTCCCGAAGTTTTATTCGTTATCAGCCGTTGGGCGTGGTGCTTGCCATTATGCCGTGGAATTTTCCGTTCTGGCAGGTATTTCGCTTTGCGGCGCCGGCCATCATGGCAGGGAATGTCGCGCTACTGAAACATTCGTCTAATGTTCCGCAATGTGCTTTGGCAATTGAAGAGATTTTGACACGGGCTGGATGCGCACCGGGTGTTTTTCAAACGCTGTTGATTGAAGCAAAACAGGTTGAGGCTTTGTTGGATGATCCGCGCGTTTCAGCCGTCTCACTGACTGGCAGCGAGGCAGCCGGTCAATCCGTGGCTAGCCGCGCAGGACACCAGATCAAGAAGGCTGTCCTGGAACTCGGTGGCAGCGATCCATTCATCGTCTTGGCCAGTGCGGATGTGGCGTCAACCGCGAAGGCAGCGGTGGGAGCGCGCACGATCAATAACGGACAGTCCTGCATTGCGGCCAAGCGCTTTATTGTGGCCGAAGCAATCTACGATGAATTCGAAAAGCGCTTTGTAGAGGGCATGCAGGCGCTACGCATCGGAGATCCGATGCTGTCGGAGACCGAAGTGGGCCCGCTGGCCACGGCGACAATTCGGGAAGAGTTGCATGACCAGGTGCTGCGTGCGACCGAAAGCGGCGCGACCTTGCTCACGGGCGGGAGTTCGCTTCCGGGGTCCGGCAACTTCTATGCTCCGACTGTTTTATCGAACGTACCGCGCACGTCGCCGGTTTTTCGCGAAGAGTTTTTCGGGCCGGTCGCGATGATCTTCCGCGTTAAGAATGTTGACGAGGCAATCGCATTGGCCAATGATTCTCCGTTTGGTTTAGGCTCTAGTGTCTGGACGCAAGATCCGGCGGAGGTCGAGGCTTGTATCGACGGAATCGAGGCCGGTCAGGTTTTTGTGAATTCACCCGTTGCTTCCGATCCTCGCCTGCCGTTTGGCGGAGTAAAACGATCGGGCTTTGGGCGCGAATTGAGTGCCATCGGGATTCGAGAATTTGTCAACGTCAAGACGGTGTGGTGCAAATAAACATATGACTCGCCATCGCATGTACATCAATGGCAAGTTTGTGGAAAGCGCCAGCGGCTCGTCGTTTCCGGTTTATGATCCGTCGACTGAGGAGATCATCGCCGAAGTACCGGATGCCAACGCCACCGATGTCCATCTCGCAGCGCGAGCGGCACGTTCAGCTTTCGAATCCGGAACATGGCCGCAGACAACCGCACAAGACAGAGGGCGGCTTCTTTATAAACTTGCGGAACGGATTCGGAAAGAATCCGCGGGACTTGCCGAGTTGGAGGCGCGCAATTGCGGCAAGCCCATCGTGGAAGCGGAATACGACGTCAACGATACGGCTACCTGCTTTGAATATTACGCCGGGTTGGCGAATAAAGTCTTGGGACACGTCAATCCGGTTCCGGACAATGCGCTGAGTCTCACACTGCGAGAACCAGTAGGTGTCGCCGGCCAGATCATTCCCTGGAACTATCCGCTGGCCATGGCTTCCTGGAAACTGGCGCCGGCTTTGGCCGCTGGATGCACCTGTGTCCTGAAACCGGCGGAACAAACACCGCTCACGATTCTGGAAGTCGCGAAATGGTTGGAAGAGATCGGCTTCCCGGCAGGGGTGGTGAACATCATAACGGGATTTGGCGAAACCGCGGGGGCTCCGATTGTTACGCACCCCGAAATCGACAAGATCGCCTTCACTGGAAGCGCGACGGTTGGTAAATTGATCCTGCGCAGTGCCGCCGATTCTATTAAACGCGTAACGCTGGAACTGGGCGGTAAATCGCCGAATATCTTCTTCGCCGATGCGGACTTCGAAGCTTCGATCGACGGCGCGCTGTTTGGTGTGTTTATCAACCAAGGCGAAGTCTGCTCCGCCGGCAGCCGGATCCTGGTGGAACGATCGATCTACCGCAAGTTTGTCGACGCACTGTCATCGAAAGCAAAGACGATTCGGTTGGGACCGCCACTCGATCGCGCTACCAAGATGGGGCCACTGGTCAGCAGAGAGCAGTATGAGCGAGTTCGCGCGTATCAGGAATTGGGAAAGCAGGAAGCCAAACTAGTGGCGGGTGGCGGACGCGGACCGTTTGCGAAAGGGTTCTATCTCGAGCCGACGGTATTTGCCGATGTAGACAATAGCATGCGCATCGCCCGGGAAGAAATCTTCGGACCGGTTGCGGCCGTTATTCCCTTTGAAAACGAGGCCGAGGCAATTCGGATCGCCAACGATTCGCCTTATGGTTTGGCCGCGGCCGTCTGGTCACGCGATATTTTTCGCGCCCTCCGTGTGGTGAAAGCCATCCGCGCTGGCGTCGTCTGGGTGAACCACATGCAACCTACTTATGTCGAAGCGCCGTGGGGCGGCTATAAGCAATCCGGCTTTGGCAGGGAGCTTGGTCCGTGGGGCATTGATGAATACCTGGAAGCGAAACAGGTTCATATCAATTTGAGCGAACAGCCGATCGGGTGGTATCCATGAAATCGATTCAACTAAAGACGAGCGTTCCAGGGCCGAATTCCGTCGCGCTGGTTGAGCGAGAAGCAAATGCCGTTCCGCGCGGCGTGTCGCAGTTAACTCCGATCTTTGTGGCGCGAACGGAAGGCGCCTGTATCGAAGACGTCGATGGCAACGTTTTTCTCGATCTCGCGGGCGGCATTGGTTGTTCGAACGTCGGTCATCGCGATCCAGGCGTGACAAGCGCGTTGCACGCACAGGTTGATCGCTTCTTACACACCTGTTTCATGGTGACGCCGTACGAAGGTTATGTTGCACTCGCCGAAAAGCTCAACGCGCTGGCGCCCGGACCGTCACCCAAGAAAACGATGTTGCTGAATAGCGGGGCGGAGGCGGTGGAGAATGCCATAAAAATCGCCCGCGCTTATACGAAACGCCCGGCGGTGATTTGCTTTGAAGACGGCTTTCATGGCCGCACGCTGCTGACGCTCTCGCTTACCAGCAAAACTCATCCGTACAAAGCGGGTTTTGAGCCGTTCGCCACGGATATTTATCGAGTTCCATTCGCTTACTGCTATCGATGCTCCTATAACTTGACTTATCCGGATTGCAAGCTGCATTGCGCGCGGCATCTGGAAGATACATTCAAACGTGTTGTTGCAGCAGAATCCGTGGCCGCCATTGTCGCGGAACCGATTCTGGGCGAAGGCGGCTTCGTAGCGCCTCCGCGCGAATGGCTCGGGGTGGTGAAAGAAATCTGTGAGCGGCATGGCATTCTGCTGATCGCCGATGAAGTGCAAACCGGCTTTGCCAGGACAGGGCGGTTTTTTGCCTCTGAACATTACGGTGTGGAGCCGGATCTGGTCGTTACCGCGAAGAGTCTGGGCGGCGGCCTGCCGCTTGCGGCGGTCACCGGTAAGGCTCACATCATGGACAATACCGGGCCGGGGTCTTTAGGCGGCACATTTGGAGGCAATCCGCTCGCCTGTGAGGCTGCGCTTGCAGCCATTCAATCCATCGAGGACAACCACCTGAACGAGCGCGCGAACGAATTGGGCGACCGGTTCCGAACGCGCGCAATCGACTGGCAGAACCGTCTCCCAATTGTCGGCGATGTTCGCGGCCTCGGCGCGATGCAGGCATTTGAAATCGTGCGTTCCGATGCCGCACGAACGCCCGATCCGGAGACGACCAAGAAAGTCGCTCGCTTTTGCTACGAACATGGCGTGATTCTTGTCACTGCCGGGTCGTACAGCAACATTATTCGCTTGTTAATGCCCCTGGTAATTACGTATGAGCAGATGGAAGAGGCGCTCGACGTATTGGAAACGGCACTGCTGCATGCTCACTTAGGCGAGACGGCAATAGCGCGAACTCCCGTGGCGGTGGCGTGACCAGGTTTCATTTGAGTTTTGTCCTGCTGTCCGCCGTAATTCTGGCAAGCTGTGGGAAATCAGTTCCGATTCTTTCGCTCTTGGTTTGGGAAGGCTACGCCGATCCTTCTTTCATTCGCGGCTTTGAAGACAAGTGCCATTGCAAAGTCACGGCCGCTTACATGGGCTCGAGCGACGAGCTTGTCGCGAAACTACGTGGCGGAAGCGCCAGTAACTATGACGTAATCTCGCCTTCGAGCGATGTCGCAACCATGCTCGCGACGACTGGCCTGGCTGCTCCGCTCGATCTGTCGAAAATCCCGTCTTATGGACAGCTGATGTCCGCGCTGACGTCGATGCCTATCGTCAAAAGCGGTGGCAATGTCTATGGTGTTCCGTTTCAGTGGGGTCCGAACCCGTTGTTGTACGACACAACTGTGTTTCAGACGCCGCCCGACAGCTGGAGTATCCTTTGGGACCCGAAGCTGCGCGGGAAGGTGTCGGTCTGGGACGACCTGTCGACTGTGTACATGGCGGCTCAGGTACTTGGCTTCGATAAGCCAGATCCTGGCGCTCTCTACAATCTGACCGCTTCGCAGCTAGATCAGGTCAAAGCGAAGCTATTGGAACTGAAACCGAACATCCGCAAGATGTGGTCCACCGGCGGCGAGCTGACGAATCTTTTTCAATCCCACGAAGTCCAGATTGCGATGGGTTGGCCGCTGATGACGAATCAGCTTCGCGCACAGCACTTTCCGATCGGCGAGACCATTCCCAAAGAGAACACCACTGGCTGGATTGACCATTTGATGATTACTTCGGCGAGCGAACACAAAGATCTCGCCTACCAATTGCTGGAATATCTGGTGGAAGCGCCAACGCAGCGAGAAGTTATTTCCGTCACCGGCTATCTTCCCGCTAATCCCGGAGTGGCCCAGTTTCTGCGCCCGGAGGAAAAAAAGAGCCTTCACCTGGATGACTTAGACAATTACCAGAAGCGCATTTATTTCTGGCAGAACGTCCCACGCCGGGACAAATATAACCAGATCTGGAATGAAGTGAAAGCGGCTCCTTAGTGTCTGGTTCCCTTCTCGCGGTTCAGAATGTCAGCAAACGTTTCGGCGCAACCCTTGTTTTAGATGACGTGTCTCTGGACATAGGGGAAACCGAGTTTCTTACGATCCTTGGCGAAAGCGGTTCTGGCAAAACGACACTCTTGCGAATCATTGCCGGCTTTGAGCATGCGGACTCAGGCGAAATTAACATGCGGGGAGTACGTATCGATTCGCTTCCTGCGAATAAACGCAACGTCAATACTGTCTTTCAGCATTACGCGTTATTCCCGCATTTGAATGTCTTTGAAAATGTCGCGTACGGCTTGCGCGCGAAGCATGTATTGGCAGCCGAGATTCAATCTCGCGTCAGCGACGTGCTCGCGCAGATGAAGATGACAGATTTTGCGAAAAGGCGCCCCGCGCAGTTAAGCGGCGGCCAGCAGCAACGCGTCGCGCTGGCACGCGCGCTTGTAAATCGGCCCGCATTGCTGCTTCTGGATGAGCCGCTATCGGCTCTCGACGCGACTTTGCGGGTGCATATGCAACTGGAACTGAAAGCATTGCAACGTGACACCCGTATCGCTTTTGTCTTCGTTACGCACGATCAGGAAGAGGCTATGACTTTGTCCGATCGCATCGCGGTAGTGCGCCAGGGTCGCATCGAGCAACTGGATACGCCACGGAACATTTATAACCTGCCGCGAACTGCCTATATCGCGAGCTTCATCGGGAGAGCAAATCTGCTTCCAGCCGGAGCTGTCACATACGCCGTGAAACCGGAAAGCATCCGATTAGTGTCACCCTCTTCTGCTGCCGCCGATGGTGCGCGACGCCTGAACGGAACTGTGCGCAAGACAATCTTCGCCGGCGCCAGCGAGTTATTAGAGGTAGATTGCGGAGACGGGTTATTGCTCAACGTAAGGGTGCCTAGCGGCAGCGGCTACGAATCCGCCGTAGTGCTGGAGATCCCGCCCGACAAACTGATTCCAGTGCAATAAGCCATGTACTCGCGGAGTTATCGGCGCGTCGTTACAGTTCCTCCCTTGCTCTGGGTAACGATATTCCTACTGGTGCCGTACGCGTTTCTGTTCTGCTTCAGTTTTTGGCAGGTGCGTTCGCAGAACGTTGTCCACGAGTGGACGTTGAGTAACTATGTTGAACTAATACGCAGCCCGGTCTACGTGAGCGTGCTGCTGCGTTCAGCTCGTATCGCGGCCAGTGTAACGCTGCTGGCGCTGCTGCTGGGAGTACCGTTAGCCTATTTCCTTTCCGTCCGCGCACGCGCCAAAAACGTTTTGTATCTCTTGGTGATTGTGCCGCTGTGGGTCAGTTACCTGGTACGGGCGTATGCCTGGAAGACAATCCTCGGGAACACCGGGATCTTCAATACCCTCTTGCAGTACTTCGGCATCGTACACCAGCCGGTTGAGCTTCTCTTGTATAGCCCATTCGCGGTTGTCCTGACGTTGACGCATATCTATACACCGTTCGTTTTCCTGCCCGTCTACGCTTCGATGGAACAAATTCCAAAATCGCTGCTCGAAGCATCACGCGATCTTGGGGCGTCGGCGACGCGAACGTTTTGGACGATTGTTTTCCCACTGGCATTGCCGGGAATCTTCGCAGGCGCTACGTTCGCCCTTGTTTTGAGCCTGGGCGATTTCATCGCGCCTTTGCTCATCGGCGGCCCTGGCGGCATCATGATTTCAAACATTGTCGTGAGCTTATTTGGGGCAGCCTACAACTGGCCGTTGGGTTCCGCCATTTCGTTCTGCATGTTGTTGTTGGTGGTTGGGTTGATTACAGGGGCGGAACGACTGGAAAAACGTTTTCGCGATGGGGGCGAGTGAACATGCATCGGCGCGTTGGCTGGCTCAACGTCCATGCTGCACTTGTCTTCGCGTTTCTCTATTTGCCGATCATTGTTCTCATCGTCTATTCCTTCAATGGAGAGGGCGTGGGAGGCTTTCCCCCGCACGACTGGACGCTTCGCTGGTATCGATTGCTGGAAGAGGACGATGCATTATGGTCTTCTGTCTGGAATAGCGCTCTGGTGGCGTTTGCCGCCGTTATCTTGTCTATCCTTTTCGGCTTGCCGGCCGCGCTCGCGTTAGATCGCACGCAATTTCCCGGGAAGGCAATATTCCGAAGACTCGTCTTGCTTCCGCTGATTCTTCCAGGCATCATCACAGGCCTATCGCTGCTGACTCTGTTCGTCACCGCTGGCATGAAGCTGAGCCTCATCACCGTGGCTATCGGACACGGGACGGCGCTGATTTCGGTTGCAGTTACCGAGATCTCAGCAGGTTTACAAAAGTTCGATCGACAGCAGGAAGAAGCATCGCGCGACCTTGGCGCCGGCGAATGGTACACGTTTCGCCGCGTTACGCTGCCGAATCTAAAGCTGTCGCTCGCGGCAGCCGCACTGTTGATCTTTACTTTGTCCATGGATGAAATCGCGGTTAGTTTTTTTCTGGTTGGCCGGGAAAATACGTTGCCGATTGAAATCTGGTCGCGGTTGCGGCGCGGGATCACTCCGGAAATCAACGCGGTTTCAACGCTAATCTTTGTATTTTCTTTATTAACGATCGTTCTGTGGTACAAACTCCGAAGATCAGCTCCCCATGAGTAGCAAGAAGTCAAAGTCGAGTACTTCGCAGAAATCTACAAAAAAGAGACGCTCGTCGGGTACAGCCGATTCCAGAATTGGATATCTCACGGTTGGTCAGACAGCACGTATCTTAGGCATCAGTCCTTCGACACTGCGCCTATGGGAAAACGTCGGATTGATCAGTCCCGCGCGAAGCACCGGAAAATACCGGCTTTACAGCTCGGAATTGTTGGAGGTTCTGAAAAGGATCAAATACCTGCGCGACGTGAAAAAGCTGAGCGTACCCGGCATCAAACAGATGCTTGGAAAGAGCCTCCCTACAACATCGTCGCGCGCGCCAGACGATGGGGCGCAAGCAGCCATTGGAGCAAAGCTCCGACAAATGCGGCAACGTCTACAGCTTGGAATTGTGGAAGCGGCCGAGCGCGCCAAAATCTCTCCTGGCTTTCTGAGCGCCATCGAATTGGCGAAAGCAAATCCTTCCGTCGCAACATTGCAACGGTTAGCCGCAACCTACAACACGACCGTCATGGAGTTTTTCCAGATGCCGCTGCACGCGCGGCGGCTGATTCCACCGACAGAGCGCCAGACCCTGACAACGGAATCCGGCGTCTGTATTGAACTTTTGTCCATTGGGACCAAGATGCTGGAGTGCATGATTTTTCGTGTCCCTGCAAAGGCCGGAAGCGACGGGGCTTATTCGCATGCCGGGGAAGAATTTATCTACATGCTGCAAGGCGAGCTGGAGATCTGGCTGGACGAATGGGAGTGCCACACATTGCGGCCAGGAGATAGCTTCTGGTTCGAAAGCAACCTGGGACATCGCTGGTTCAATCCATCTAAAGAAGAAGCAGTCTTGATTTGGGTGAATACTCCGATCACCTTCTGACGCATGACGCAGTTCTTAATAGACACGGATACGGCGTCTGACGATGCCGTCGCGTTAATCATGGCGCTGCGTTCCCCCGCCGTCGAAGTGCTGGGGATCACGACGGTTGCGGGCAACGTGGAAGTAGAACAAGCGACGCGCAATGCACTTTACGTGGTAGCTTTCTGTGACGCTGAGACACCCGTTTATCAGGGTTCAGCACAGCCGCTCTATCGAAAACTCCAAATCGCCGATTGGTTTCACGGCAAAGACGGATTAGGCGACCACAACTATCCGGCGGCAAGACAAACCGCCGAAACGGAACACGCCGTCACCGCGCTCATTCGAATTATCCGGCAAAATCCGGGACTTGTCTTAGTGACGCTCGGGCCATTGACAAATATTGCGCTGGCAATCGCACAAGCCCCGGATATCGCAGTAAATATCGGCAGATGCGTCGTTATGGGAGGCGCTCCTTGCTGCGAAGGCAATGTTACCCCGGCAGCCGAATACAACATGTGGGTTGATCCCGAAGCTGCGCGTATTGTGCTGCACAGTAAACTGCCGATTGAACTCGTCGGCTGGCATCTCTGCCGGGGCGACGCCGCGCTGGGGCTCAACGACATCGACTTTGTGAACGGCATCGGTACAAAGATCGCCAGCTTTGCGATCGAGTGCAACAGCACCGCGCGTGATGCTTACCTGGAACAGACCGGTGAACATGGAATTTCGCTGCCTGACCCCGTTGCAATGTCCCTGGCGCTCGATCCCTCCATTGGGACCAGTATGAGCCGGCACCATGTCGATATCGAAACTGCTACGGAGCTGACTCGCGGAATGACAGTCGTCGATCGCCTCAATGTCGCCACGAACGCCCGAAATCGGCAAACCTGGGCCGCATTGCTCGATCGTCCGCCGAACGCTCTCGTTTATTGGGCAATCGACGTCCCGCGCTGGAAAAAGCTGCTGTATGAGACGCTCGCCTAATCTTCAACCAAGGCATCCGCGATCGCAAGCGCTTGATCGAAAGCCGCAATCCCTTGATCGATTTCCGATTTTTCGATGATTAAGGGTGGCGCGATCACAAAGTGGCTGATCCAGGAGGTCACGGTAACTCCCGCCTTCGCCATTTCACCGGCAACTTTGTCAACCACCAAAGGCTTACCGGTAATCTTGTCTTCCATGGTATTGAACGGCTTCTTTGTCGTACGATTCTTTACCAGCTCGATTGCCCAGAAAAGGCCAATCCCGCGAACGTCCCCAATGGAAGGATGCTTTGCCTTCAGCTCTTGAAGCTTTTCCCCGAGATAGCCGCCGAGTTCCCGGGAACGCGCGACTAAGTTGAGACGCCGCATCTCGTGAATTGTGGCGATGGCGGGCGCAAGCGTCATCGGATGGGCTTCGTAGGTATGGCCATGAGCGAAGATGTGATCTTCAAAGTGATCCGCGATTCGCTTCGTGGTGGCGCAAACCCCAAGCGGCACATAGGCCGATGTAATTCCTTTGGCAGTGACGAGAATATCCGGCGTGACTTTCCAATTGTCGACCGCAAACCATTCGCCGGTGCGGCCCCAACCGCTCATCACTTCGTCGGCAATTAACAGGACACCATACCGATCGCAGATGCGGCGCAGGCGGGGAAGATACTCCGGCGGTGGAACCAAAACCCCGTTCGTTCCGACCACCGGCTCGACTAAAACCGCGGCGACATCGCTTTCGTTCTCGATCATGTGCTCCAGGTAATCGGCACATGCGATATCGCACTGCGGGTAAGTGTGCTTGATCGGACAGTTGTAGCAGTTTACTTCCGGAGCGAAAATGACACCCTGACCTTTAGCAGCCGGTTCAACCGGCCAGCGCCGCGGATCGCCCGTCGCAGCAATGGATGCCATCGTGGAACCATGATACGAACGGTATCGCGCAATGATCTTCGTTTTGCCCGTGAACATTCGAGCAATCTTGAATGCAGCTTCGTTCGCGTCGGTTCCGGACGTAGTGAAGAAGAATTTCTCCAGGCCTTGGGGCAGCACTTCCAACAAAAGCTGGCTGAGTTCAGCTCGTACGTCGGTCGCATACCCAGGCGCGATGTACGGAAGGGCTCGGGCCTGCGCGGCAATTGACTCGATTACAGCAGAATTTTTGTGCCCGAGGTTCACACACATCAACTGCGATGAAAAATCTAGATACCGTTTTCCATTGCCGTCAATAAAGAAGCATCCTTCGGCGTCGACGATATGGAGCGGAGACCAGCCTTTCTGGAAGCGCCAGGTCCCATAATTCAGCTTGCGAGTAAGTTCGGTGATTTCCTGTGAAGACAAGGAAGTGGGCATACAGTGTTCCTAATTATGCGCGATGCAAAAGCTCCTGGACGGCGCGATGCGCCTGATCGATAGCCGAATCGGTATATGCGTACGCGCCGGCATCGGAATTTGCAATCGCGATGCGGCCGAAAGGCTGTCTCGCGGCGACGCAAGGCTGCTCACCGCCTTCAAGCCAGAACTTGTCCCAAAGCGAATTATATTCGTAGGCATACCCGTGCGGCCAGCGGTTCACCGTAATTGCCGCTATGTCGCGCGCCGGGTCGAAGCCGCCGTCGCCAAGCGTTCGCGCAAGTTGATCGCGGATATTGCGTTCAAAAGTTTCGAAGGATGTGTTGTAAAGGTCGAGTCGTCCCGCGCGATGCTGGTCCCGGGAGGGCAAACCCGGACGCGTCGGGACTCGCTGCATGTGAACAACAATCGGTTCACCCGGATTCCGCGGAAACCGATAATCGCCAAGACTAACCGGCAAATCGAGGTTCATCTCACCGTGGAAGCTGCCCGGCGCATAGACGGCGCTGACGCCGAGTTTCCGGAATGCGTTCCAGTTTTTCAGAAGTACATTGGTGTAGACAAGCGGCACCTTCACGGCGAAGGCAAGTGCGGTCTTCTGCGCGTCCGGCAATTCCGTGCAGATATAGGGAATCATCACGTGCCAGCAAGCGAGAATGCATTGTTTCGCACGAACGTTTTGCAGCTTCCCGAGACGCATATAGGACAGCTCGACAGCCTTGCTGTCAGCGGGATTCCCCACGTGTTGGACGCGAACGACAGTGCTGTTCAGCCGTATGCGGGTATTGGCATCTTTCCGGTCAAGACGCGAAAAATCCGTACGGGCCTCAATGATGTCGGTGGCATCGCGTCCCGGCACAGCATCCGGAATCAATTTGCGAACCAGCAACCGGGCGATGGAGGAATTGCCATCGGGAAAATGGAAAAAATACCGCTCCGCCTCTTCGCTTCGGATGGTATCCCGATTTTGACCGGGCCCGGGCTTGGGATCAAGGTTCATGCCATCGAAGCCCGGATAGTCCAGTCCCCAGGCATCTTGCGCGGCGATGGCGTCGATCCCCAGCCCAAACCAGCCATGCGGACGCGTCTGCAGATACTTGACTACATCGGGGTGACACCCAGCCACATCGGTGAGAAAACTGGCATAACTCATCCGGGCAAGCCGTGCTTTTTTCTCATCTGACGGCAGGCCTGGAAAATAATCCTTCTTTTCGTGATAAAGCCGGTATAAATCCTTTTTTGCCGCATCCGCAAGCGGCGCTTTGGCGTCGAAGATTTGCCAACGTTCCTCAGCCGTATAGCGGCTGGAAGGCTCATGATACGAGTCCGGAAGAGGTTCCGTAACCAATACATCGCGGCCAAACACTTCCTGGTTGAAGAACACCGCCGGACTCATGCCCAGCCCCGGATAGAGATCGCGGTTCAAATCCCTGCGATAGGAGCTGACATCGATGCCAAGCTCACCGATAACTCCGCGCGCCACTTTGCTATAGGGCGCTGGACTTTCGATGGCAAATGTCCCGCCGTACGCCAACCGCATGGGCCCAGCCTGATGAAACTCGTTTCGCTTCGCATGCCCCCCAAAATCATCGTGGTTTTCGAGGATCAGTATGCGGGTATTCGGACCAGTAGCTTTTCGATAGAAGTAAGCCGCCGCTAAACTACTAATGCCGCCACCTACGATGACAAGGTCATACTCTTCATGAGTGTCGATAGGCGCTCCGGCAGTTTGCCAGAAATTGTGATCACGCACGGCATGAGGAGTTTTATAGATATCGTCATGATCTCCACGCAGGCCGGCAAGCACGGGTGGATAGTAACCCGGCGACGCCTCGGGGTCGATTGCGTCGGCTAATGCGTTGTCGGCCCGGGCGCGACTAACGAACGGTGAGAGCAACCCTCCTGCAGTAACAGCGGCGCCATTCAGAAAATCACGACGGGTAATTCGCCGATGCATTCCAAGGTCACGGTCGTTAAAAGCCATGCGCAGTTATGGTTCTCTAGGCTAACACATCTTTCACGGGAAACATGACCAAGGTTATATTGTTCATGTAATGTTTTGC
>Ga0207085_1032_pt1 | contig 22828 bp, 22 predicted proteins | sample Alteio_BWMinHeat_53_FD_153542 | JGI IMG/M metagenome (GOLD analysis project Ga0207085, IMG submission 153542) | Enriched cells from forest soil in Barre Woods Harvard Forest LTER site, Petersham, Massachusetts, United States -... | ecosystem: Environmental > Terrestrial > Soil > Temperate forest >...
GTATTCTCACGGATTATGGTTTTGCAGGGCATCCATTCCGCAAGGATTTTCCTTTGATAGGCAAAGTAGAAGCCCGTTATGACGCCGTATTGAAACGCGTTGTTTACGAACCTGTCAGCATTCAACCACGTATATTAGAACCAAAAGTCATTCGTCACGATAACCGTTATGTGAACTTGCAGACGGAGAACACTGATGGAAAATAATGCACCGCAAATTAAAAATTACGTTTTTAATTTTGGTCCTCAGCATCCAGCGGCCCATGGTGTGTTGCGCTTAATTCTCGAAGTTGATGGCGAAACGATTGTTCGTGCTGATCCTCATGTTGGTTTATTACATCGGGCGACCGAAAAATTAGCTGAAAGTAAACCATTTAATCATTCAATTGGTTATATGGATAGACTCGATTACGTCTCCATGATGTGTAACGAACATGGCTATGTGTTGGCCATTGAAAAACTATTAGGTATTACGCCACCGGTACGCGCGCAATATATAAGAGTTATGTTTGATGAGATTACACGAATACTTAACCACTTGTTGTGGCTCGCAGCACATAGTCTTGATAATGGGGGTATGGCAGTTTTCTTATATTGCTTCCGTGAACGTGAAGATCTTTTAGATTGTTATGAAGCAGTTTCTGGTGCGCGTATGCACGCTACGTACTATCGTCCTGGTGGAGTTTACCGAGATCTTCCTGCGCGGATGCCGCAATTTAAAGAATCTAAATGGCAAAATGCTAAAGAAATAGCGAGTTTAAATGAAAATCGCGAAGGGTCATTACTCGATTTCATATGGGATTTTACCACCCGTTTTCCAGAACGTGTCAATGAATATGAAAACTTACTGACGAATAATCGCATCTGGAAACAGCGCACCGTTGACATTGGTGTTGTTTCTCCTGAACGCGCCCTCGCTTTAGGTTTCACAGGTCCTATGTTGCGAGGGTCAGGTGTCGAGTGGGATTTACGTAGAAAACAACCCTATGAAGTCTACAATCAACTCGATTTTGATATTCCCATCGGAACAAATGGGGATTGCTATGATCGGTATCTAGTGCGTGTGGCTGAAATGCGCCAATCCAATCGGATTATTCGTCAATGTGCCGAATGGCTGCGTCATCATCCTGGTCCTGTCATGATCGATGATTATAAAGTGGCGCCTCCTCCACGTGAAGAAATGAAAATCAGTATGGAAGCGATGATTCATCATTTTAAGAATATGACAGAAGGATATTCTGTTCCAGAAGGCGAAGTATATGCAGCTGTTGAACATCCTAAAGGTGAATTTGGTGTGTATCTCGTTTCTGATGGGGCTAACAAACCGTATCGTTTAAAAGTTCGCGCGGCAGGTTTTCCCCATTTAGCCGGCTTAAATGAACTCGTTCGCGGACACATGATTGCGGATGTGGTTTCTGTTTTGTCTAGTTTAGATATTGTATTTGGTGAGATCGATCGATGATGGAAAGCACATTACTATCACCTGCTATTTGCAAACACATTGATGAGTGGTTATTACGCTATCCGCCAGAACACAGACAATCTGGGGTGTTTGAGGCGTTGCGAGTGGTACAAGAAGCAAATGCTAACTCACTGACAACTGAGCTTATGGATGCTGTGGCGGATTATTTGGGTATCCCAAAAATAGCCGTGTACGAAGTGGCCACTTTTTATTCCATGTATTATCTGCAACCAATGGGTAAACACGTTATTGATGTGTGTACTAACATATCGTGCATGTTAAATGGGGCAGAAAAAATCGTCGAGTATACAAAACAGAAACTACAAATTGGATTAAATGAAACCACTACCGATGGGAAATTTACATTAAAGTCGGTTGAATGCTTGGGTGCATGTACGGTTGCACCTGTTTGTCAAATTGGAAAAAAATATTATGAAAATCTGACCGCCGAAAAGATGGATGAGATATTGGCAACGCTAAAGTGATCAAGAGGCAAAGGTAGTGTGATGGCGAATGAAATTTGTTTCCGTACATTAGAATTAGAGAAACCCTGGACATTGGAGACTTATCTCAGTGCCGGAGGCTATAAGCAATGGAAAACAATTCTCCAAGATAAAATTCCACCGGAAAAAATTATTGACGCCGTCAAGGTCTCAGCGTTACGTGGCCGGGGTGGCGCTGGTTTTGCCACAGGGCTAAAGTGGAGTTTTATTCGTCGTGACATGGCCGGACAAAAATATGTTTTATGTAATTCCGATGAAGGTGAACCTGGCACTTGTAAAGATAGAGAGATATTACTTTCCAATCCGCATCAATTAATAGAAGGCATGGCCATAGGTGGATATGCGATGGGAGCTACGGTTGGTTATAATTACATTCGGGGCGAATATTGGCAGCCTTATGAGCGTTTTGAAGCAGCTTTAGATGAAGCGAGACAAGCAGGATTAATTGGTAAAAATATATTAGGTTCTGGTATTGATTTTGAACTGTATTCTCATCTTGGTGCGGGGGCATACATTTGCGGTGAAGAAACCGCTATGATGGAATCACTTGAAGGTAAACGGGGCTACCCACGGTTTAAACCCCCTTTTCCCGCCGCGCGTGGACTCTATGGAAAGCCAACGACGATCAATAACACAGAAACCTATGCTTCTATCCCGGTGATTTTGGAGAAAGGGGCGGATTGGTTTTTAAACTTAGGCATACCCAATAATGGTGGGTGTAAGATTTTTTCAGTCTCAGGACATGTCAATAAGCCCGGTAATTTCGAGATACCATTAGGCACTCCATTTAGAGATTTGTTAGCGATGGCGGGCGGTGTTCGTCATGGTCATCGTTTGAAAGCAGTGATTCCGGGCGGATCTTCTATGCCAATTTTACCTGCCGATATCATGCTCTCTATCAATATGGATTTTGATTCGTTACAAAAGGCAGGTTCGGGTTTGGGATCGGGCGGCGTGATTGTCTTAGATGAAACGACATGTATTGTGAAATTATTAGAACGCATTTCAGAATTTTATATGGAAGAATCATGCGGTCAATGCACACCGTGTCGTGAAGGTACTGGTTGGTTATTTCGTTTGGTGCGGGATATTGAACATGGGCGCGGGACAATGGCCGATCTTGAAACTTTAGGTCGTGCTGCCAAAAATATTGAAGGTCGTACTATTTGCGCTTTCGGAGAAGCAGCAGCTTGGCCTGTGGGAGGATGTCTGAAATATTTTTATGACGAGTTTGTTCATCATATTCAACATGGTACTTGTTTACCGGGGACAGGGTGATTGCTAATGTCTGATATTGAAATTGAAATAGATGGGCGCAAGCTGACAGCAAAATCGAATCAGACGGTGATTGAAGTAGCCGATGCTGCGGGTATTTATATTCCCCGATTTTGCTATCACAAGCATTTAACAGTCGCAGCAAACTGCCGCATGTGTTTGGTGGAAGTAGAAAAATCACCCAAAACATTGCCAGCTTGTGCAACCCCTGTGATGGCGGGGATGAAAATTTTTACCCAATCAGCAAAGACGCTAGCCGCCCAACGCTCAGTGATGGAATTTTTATTGATTAACCATCCATTGGATTGTCCGGTTTGCGATCAAGGTGGTGAGTGTGAATTGCAAGATTTATCAATGGGTTATGGCTCTTCTCATTCGGATTATGACGAATGTAAACGAGCAGTTGCTGATCAAGATTTGGGCCCTTTAATCGCCACAGAAATGACACGTTGTATTCTCTGTACCCGTTGTGTGCGTTTTGGTGATGAGATAGCCGGTTTGCCAGAATTAGGCGTCACCAATCGCGGTGAAGCAGCTGAGATCAGCACCTATGTTCAGCATGCGATTCGTTCAGAAGTCTCGGGTAATATTATCGATATTTGTCCTGTCGGTGCCTTAACATCTAAGCCGTATCGTTTTACAGCACGCCCCTGGGAACTAGATCAAGCGCCTGGTATTAGTCCACACGATTGTATTGGATCAAATTTAAATGTGCACACACGCTATGGCAAAGTAATGCGAGTCGTGGTGCGAGAGAATATAGCTATTAATGAAATGTGGATTTCGGATCGTGATCGTTTTAGTTATACGGGCTTACATCATGAGGACCGCATTGGGGCTCCACTTGCTCGTATTCAAGGTAAGTGGCAAGTGGTCGACTGGCAAACAGCATTCAATCTCGTTGCCACCGGTTTACATGAGACGCTAAATAAATTTGGTGCAGATTCACTTGGCGCATTAGCCTCGCCTAATTCAACAGTAGAAGAATTTTATTTATTGCAAAAAATAATGCGCGGGTTGGGTTGTGCGAATATCGATCACCGTTTGCGTGAAGTAGATACCCGAGATCAAGCAACCATGCCCTCATTTCCCGGAATGAATATTCCTATTGCTGATCTTGAGTTGTGTGATGCCATTATTTTAATCGGTTCTAATTTACAAAAAGAACAGCCGCTAGCCGCACTGCGTGTGCGTAAAGCTGTGAAAAACAAAGCCGCGGTTATTGTCGTAAATCCCATGGATTATCTTTTCAACTTTAAAGTTACGGGCAAAGAAATTGTTGCCCCTCACCTCATGCCAACGACATTAGCAGAGCTAGTAGCTGCACTAGGTCAACAAAGTGATCATCCTCTGGCAAAAGAGTTACAGGGGAAACAAAAAATTTGTGTTTTAGTAGGTGCATTGGCTCAGCATCATCCGGAAGCCGCCACTATTCGTTATTTAGCGCAAAGAATAGCGGCACTAACAAAGGGTACAGTTAATTTCATGACTGATGGCGCAAATACAGCAGGTGGTTGGCTTGCGGGCGCGATCCCCCACCGGCTGCCAGGGGGCGAAGCAGCTATTTCCGTGGGATTAAGCACGTCTGCCATGTTAGCAAAGCCCCGTCAGGCTTATGTGCTCTTAAATGTTGAGCCAGATCTCGATTGTGCGAATTCGGCACAGGCAGTAGAAGCGTTGAAACAGGCTAAATTTGTGGTGGCATTGTCTATGTACCGCAATTCGTTATTAAATGAGCAGGCTGATGTCATTTTACCCATTGGGGCTTTTACAGAAACATCGGGTACTTATGTGAATGTGACTGGGGAGTGGCAAAGTTTTCCAGGCGTTGCCAACGCATTTGAATCCTCAAGGCCAGCATGGAAAGTATTGCGCGTACTTGGAAATTTTTTACACCTTGATGGATTTGAATACGAAAGTTCTGATGCAGTGAGGCAAGAAGTAAAAACTATGCTGGAAAAAAATACGCCTCTTTCTTTTGATCAGGAAAATGCATTTAGTGTCAATGTTAAGAATCTTGCTGCGCAAAAAAATCTGACATCGAATGTCTTATCACGCATTGGTGAAATACCTATCTATGCTCTAGATAGTTTGGTGCGTCGATCACAATCTCTGCAAGCAACTCAGACAATTATGGAAGGTGATGTTGCTGCTATTCGCCTTCATCCTAAAACGGCTATGGCATTACAGTTACAAGCAGGCGAAATCGCGACAGTCAAAATGCATGAGACCGAGCAAGCAACAGCTACCTCATTACCTGTAGTAATAGACACTCGCATTTCCGAAGGTGCTGCATGGATTGCGGGTGGTATTTTAGCAACAGTGGGTTTAGGTGATTTATTTGGTGAAGTGGAAATAGGGAAGTAAGAGATGAATTTTCACTGGCATAGTAATGACACGAGAAAATAAAATATGTTAGATAGCATTTTTATCATAGCGATTATCGCTCTTAAAATTGTCGGAATCCTCATTGGGCTCGTTGTCGTCGTGCTTTATCTCACGTATTTTGAACGCAAAGTGATTGGCTATATGCATGTGCGTTTGGGGCCTAACCGCGTGGGACCTGGGGGATTGCTGCAACCATTTGCGGATATGATTAAACTATTAACGAAAGAAATTATTGTTCCTACTGCCGCCAATCGATTTCTTTTTATCCTCGCTCCCACGATTAGCTTTGGCGTGGCAATGATAGGTTGGGCCGTGATTCCCGTTGATCAGGGAATGGTGCTAGCTAACATCAACGCCGGCGTACTTTACTCGCTAGCAGTTTCCTCATTAGGGGTTTACGGTATCTTAATTGCTGGCTGGGCGTCTAATTCAAAATACGCAATGTTTGGTGCTTTGCGTGCTGCAGCGCAGGCAATTTCTTATGAGATAGCCATGGGATTCTCGCTGATTGGGGTGATGATGGCTGCAGGGTCACTTAATTTTCAAACGATTGTCCTAGCACAAAGCGGGGGTGTCTGGCATTGGTATTGGTTACCATTACTACCTCTATTTCTGGTGTATTGGATTTCAGGTGTAGCAGAAACCAATCGGTTACCTTTTGATGTGGCTGAAGGTGAGTCGGAAATCGTCGCGGGTTTTCATGTTGAATATTCGGGTGTGACATTTGCTCTCTTTTTCTTCGCTGAATATGCAAATATGGTGCTCATTTCAACGTTAGCCTCGATTATGTTTTTAGGTGGGTGGCTGTCACCCTTTCAAGGAATCCCAGGGCTGGGTGAGATCGCCGCTTGGATACCCGGACCTATTTGGTTATTTCTTAAGGTCAGCTTTTTCTTATATTGTTTTTTATGGTTGAGAGCAACATTACCACGTTATCGTTATGATCAAATTATGCGATTAGGTTGGAAAATATTTATTCCGTTAACATTGGTTTGGGTTGTGGTCATTGCTTTAGCTGTGCAATTTAAACTGAGTCCGTGGTGGGGAGGCTAGCAAATATGTGGCAACGTTTAACACACTATGTCAAAACGTTTTCTCTTTGGGATTTGCTAGGCGGGATGCGTGTTACTGGCAAATATTTTTGGAAAAAGAAATTTACTATTCAATACCCCGAAGAAAAAACCCCTACCTCGCCACGATTTCGCGGGTTACATGCGTTACGCCGTTATCCTAATGGTGAAGAAAGATGTATTGCATGCAAACTATGTGAAGCCGTGTGCCCGGCCTTAGCGATTACAATTGATTCTGAACCCCGCGCTGATGGAACTCGGCGGACAACAAAATATGATATTGATTTATTTAAATGTATTTATTGCGGATTTTGTGAAGAAGCGTGTCCTGTTGACTCAATCGTATTGACCAATATGGCCGACTATCATATTGAAAATCGCGGTGAAAATATTATAACAAAGCAGACTTTGTTAGCTATTGGCGATAAATATGAAGCGCAAATTGCAAAGGATAGAGAAGCAGATGAAGACTACAGGTAGGGGTATTGTTTAATGCTACACATTATTTTTTATGCTTTTGCCATATTTGCAGTAGGGTCTGCCATATTTGTTATAACGGCACCCAATCCCGTGCGCAGCGTATTAGCATTAGTTGTTACCTTTTTTGCTATGTCCGGCATTTGGATGTTGTTACGCGCAGAATTTTTATCACTCATTTTATTGTTAGTGTATGTGGGTGCTGTCATGACATTATTCCTATTCGTCGTGATGATGCTAAATATTGATACTGAGAGTAAACAAAGTGGCTTTGTGCGTTATTTACCCTTAGGAATTATTATTGTTTTACTGATGACAGGTATCACGATTACCGCGATTGGACCTGATTACTTTGGGATAACCAAAATGCCCGCGCCTCAACCTGAGGTGGCTGATTTTAGTAATACGCAACAATTGGGCGTGCTTCTCTATACCCAATATGCTTATCCCTTTGAAATTGCAGGTGTGCTGCTCTTGGCTGCCATTATTGCAGCCATTACATTGACAAATCGTGGGCCTGTGCGACGCCGAGTGCAAAGTGTCAGTGATCAAATTGCGGCCTCACCTAGAACTAGCGTGCGCCTCGTTAATATGGCTTCCGAGCCAAAAAGAGGAACACCCACATGATTTCATTGACAGAATTTTTAGTCGTTGCTGCCTTATTATTTGGTCTTGGTATTGCAGGCATTATTTTAAATCGCAAAAATATCATCGTGTTATTGATGTCTATCGAATTAATTTTATTATCTGTTAATACTAATTTTATCGCGTTTTCTTATTTTCTTGGCAATTATACCGGCCAGGTATTTGTATTTTTTGTGCTAACAGTCGCTGCAGCAGAAGCGGCGATTGGTTTAGCCATTTTGGTAGTGCTATATCGTAAGCGCGGAACAATTGAAATTCAAAATCTTGATGCTTTGAAAGGATAACAACGTGGAGAATCGGCTGATCTTGATCTCATTAGTGATGGCATTACTGCCACTTCTAGGCGCGCTATTGGCAGGCCTGTTAGGTAAACAGCTGGGGCGTACCTTAACGCATCGCATCGTTGTTTCATTAGTGGGTGTTTCTTTCTGTTTATCCGTTTACTTATTCAAAGCAATAGTGATTCATGGTGTACCTGCGATCGATCATGTGTTTTATACCTGGGCATCTTCTGGCACGCAACACTTTGATGTAGCGTTTTTGTTAGATAGATTAAGCGCGACTATGCTCTTAGTGGTTTTATTTGTGTCATTGATGGTACACATTTATACGATTGGCTATATGGCTGATGACCCTGGTTATCAACGCTTTTTTTGCTATGTCTCTTTATTTACCTTTTCTATGTTGATTCTTGTGTTGGCGGATAATTTTTTATTGCTCTTTTTCGGTTGGGAAGGGGTAGGCTTAGTTTCTTATCTGCTAATTGGTTTTTGGTTTGATCGTGAAGCTGCAACCTTTGGTAGTTTGAAAGCCTTTTTAGTAAATCGAATTGGTGATTTAGGCTTTATTCTCGCGATTGCTGCCGTTTTATTGTATTTCAATACACTTAACTATCATGAAGTGTTTCAACATGTGCCGAGTATCATTGATAAAACAATAGAAATCTTTCCTGGCTATCAAGTATCAGCGATTGCAGTTATTTGCTTTTTACTATTTATTGGGGCTATGGGTAAATCAGCCCAAGTACCATTGCATGTGTGGTTGCCCGAGTCCATGGAAGGCCCGACACCAATTTCTGCATTGATTCATGCAGCGACAATGGTAACAGCAGGTATTTATATGGTGGCACGTATGTCGCCGCTATTTGAGTTCTCACCCACCGTATTGAGTTTTATCTTAGTGATTGGCGGTACAACGGCGCTCTTTATGGGATTACTAGCGGTCACGCAATATGATATTAAGCGTGTGATTGCTTATTCAACATTGTCACAACTCGGTTATATGGTAGTGGCTCTCGGCGCCTCTGCTTACGATGCCGCTATTTTTCATTTAGTGACACATGCTTTCTTTAAAGCTTTATTATTCTTGGCAGCAGGTTCAGTGATTATGGCGCTTCATCACGAACAAGACATGCGTAAGATGGGAGGTCTTGCGACGCTATTACCTATCACTTACCTTACGTTTATGATTGGAACACTTGCTCTGTGTGCGATCCCTCCTTTTGCCGGGTTTTATTCTAAAGATATTATTATTGATGCTGTTAAATTGAGCACCGTACCAGGTGCTGGGTATGCCTATGTATGTGTTCTAATTGGTGCCTTCGTTACCCCTCTTTACATGTTTCGCGCGCTTTTCATGACATTCCATACTCATAACAGAACAGATCCCGCACTGAAAGGGCACATTAACGAATCCCCCTGGGTGGTATTGTTGCCATTAGTATTGTTAGCTATTCCAAGTATCGTGGCTGGGCAGTTTTTAATTGGCCCAATGTTGTTTTCACATGCCCCGTTATTAGGAAATACTATTTTTGTCTTACCCCAGCACCATGTATTAGCTACATTAGCTGAGGAATATCATAGTGCTAGTTGGATGGCATTAGAGGCAGGCAAAACACTCTCATTTTGGTTTGCCATAGCTGGTATTTTAACGGCAGTGTGTTTTGTTGCTCTCTTTCCAGCTTGGTCCGATAGCATTAAAAAACGTTTTGCTTGGATATATGCTATTTTAGTCCGCAAATACGGTTTCGATGATTTTAATCAAGCCGTGTTTGTGCATGGTACACGCGATGTCGGTCATCTTTTTTATGATGTGAGTGATGTTAAAGTGATTGATGGCGCTTTAGTAAATGGTTCCGGCCGGTTTGTTCGTTGGTTTGCTAGTGTCGCTCGTCTTATGCAAACGGGTTATATTTACCACTATGCCTTAGCCATGGTGTTAGGTATTTTATTTTTCTTAGTTTGGTATGTGGGAGGTTAAGACATGTTTGCACAGCTTCCCATTCTCTCTATTTTAATTTGGTTACCGATTTTAGGTGCAGTACTAGCGCTTTGTACGGGGAGTGATAAACACGCTAATTGGGCGCGTACGATTGCGGTCATTGTGACGCTCGCGAATCTTTTGTTATGCATCCCACTTTATCTTCATTTTGATCCATCCCGTTATGACATGCAATTTGCGGAAAGTCGGATGTGGATTCATGCCTATCAAATTCATTATGCCTTAGGAGTGGACGGTATATCCTTGCTAATGGTAATGCTTACGAATTTTACGGGCCTATTAGTTGTCATTGCAGGATGTCATGCCATCAAACTTCGCGTGGCGCAATACATGGCGATGTTCTTAACACTGCAAAGTATGATCGTTGGCGTATTTTGCTCTATGGATGCCATTCTGTTTTACGTGTTTTGGGAAGGCATGTTGATTCCTATGTATCTTTCTATAGGTATGTGGGGTAGTGCAAATCGCTCTTATGCGTCAATAAAATTTTTCTTATTTACATTTTTAGGTTCTATTCTCATATTGGTGGCGTTGATTTATCTTTATAATCAAACCGGCAGTTTTATGATTCAAAATTTTTACGGCTTACCTCTTAGCCTCAATACTCAAACGTGGCTATTTCTTGCTTTCTTGTTAGGATTTGCAGTTAAAGTGCCTATGTGGCCAGTACACACCTGGCTTCCTGATGCTCATACTGAAGCTCCCGCAGGCGGATCAGTCGTGTTAGCGGCCCTTATGTTGAAATTAGGTGTATATGGATTTTTGCGTTTCAGTATGCCAATCACACCGTTAGCGTGTGAGAGCCTCTCAGGATTAATGATTGTTCTTTCACTCATTGCCATTGTTTATATTGGTTTGATCGCGATTGTACAAACCGATATGAAAAAATTAATTGCTTATTCATCTATTGCTCATATGGGGTTTGCAACGCTTGGATGCTTCATGGTGTATGGTGTCGTTTATCAACGTCAAACATTACAAGATGCTTACTTAAGTCTAGAAGGTGCAGTTATCCAAATGGTGGCTCATGCTTTCAGCTCGGGCGCCATGTTTTTAGGTGTCGGACTTTTGTCTGAGCGCTTTTATAATCATAGTCGATTGATAAAAGATTATGGCGGGGTTGCAAATACCATGCCTGTATTTGCTGCGTTTTTCATGTTGTTTGCGATGTCTAATGTGGGATTACCAGGAACGGCGGGGTTTGTCGGAGAATTTATGGTCATCATGAGCGCATTTCAAACTCATTTTTGGGTGGCGGTTTTTGCTTCAATGACACTGATATTAAGCGCTTCTTACACCTTATGGATGTATAAACGGGTGTTTTTTGGTCCAGTAGGGAATGAATATGTGGCCCAATTCAAAGATATTACTTGGCTTGAAAAAACGAATTACGTTTTACTTGCGATTGGCGTCTTTTTTATTGGCTTGTATCCTCAGCCCATTATTAATGTATTACGTGTGACGATTGGACATTTGCTATTGCAAAGTATCCCATCTGATTTGGTATTGAATGGAACCACTAAACTGTTTAGTTAAATGTAGGTGAATGATGGACTTTGTACTTCCTCAATTCTCAATTGCTTTACCAGAAATATTTCTGCTTTGCATGAGTTGTCTTATTTTATTGGTAGATGTTTTTGTTTCTCAGCGTTACCGTGGGGTAACGTATTTTCTTGTCCAATTTTCATTGGTGGCAGTTTTTGTCCTAACGTTACCACAATTTAAAGATTATCCCGAGCCTATCACTACTTTTAGTGGAAATTATGTCATCGATGAGCTAGCTGTCATTTCTAAATTATGTATTTATTTATTTAGTTTTTTTGGTTTTGCTTATGCACGTGATTATATTAAAACCCGAAATATTGCTCGTAGCGAATATTATTTGTTAGGTTTACTTTCTGTGCTTGGCATGTCGGTGATGGTCTCTGCTTATAGTTTTTTAACAATTTATTTAGGTTTGGAGTTACTATCGCTCGCCCTCTATGCGATGGTGGCTATGTATAAAGATGGTGAGTTTGCATCTGAAGCGGCAATGAAATATTTTGTGCTTGGTTCACTTGCCTCAGGCATGCTGTTATATGGTATTTCCATTTTATTTGGCCTGACTGGCAGTATTCAAATGGATACCATTGCTGACATCATTCAATCGCGCCACGATATTGTCCCTGTGATGGCGTTAATTTTTATCTTGGGTGGAATTATCTTTAAATTTGGGGCAGTCCCTTTTCATATGTGGGTGCCCGATGTGTACCAAGGGGCTTCAACGCCCACGACTTTATTTATTGCAGCCGCACCTAAAATTGCCGCTTTTGCAATCATGGTGCGTATTTTGGTTCAAGCCCTACCGAGTTTGCAAGTCAGTTGGGAACACATTCTTATTGTTATTTCTATTCTTTCTATGTTCTTTGGTAATGTCTTGGCTATCGTCCAATCAAATATCAAGCGTATGTTAGCCTATTCTTCGATAGCACATATTGGTTATACGCTATTGGGTATCATCGCGGGTCCTAATTCATTGATGGGTTATTCTGCGGCTATGTTTTATATCTCAACTTATGTCTTAGTCGCTGCAGGGGCATTTGCCATCATTACTATTATGAGTCGTGATGGCGTTGATTTTGATAAGCTAGAAGATTTTCGCGGTCTAAATGCGCGTAACCCTTGGCTTGCTTTTATGATGCTGTTACTTCTTTTTTCTATGGCAGGCATTCCACCTGCGGTAGGCTTTATTGCTAAATTAGGATTGTTACAAGCATTAGTACAAGCTGATCTGGTTTGGCTTGCGGTGTTGGCTCTTGTCTTTGCACTTATTGGTGCCTATTACTATTTGCGTGTTGTCATGCTTATGTATTTTGAAGAACCTACAGAAGCTGTGATGGGGTCAAACGTAACCTTATCCCCCGAAATGCTGATTGCGATCAGCTTAAATGGTGGGGCAGCATTAGTGTTAGGGCTTTTGCCAAGCACCCTAATCGATCTTTGTCGTATCTCAATAGGTTGATTTAAATGGCGGTCCTGAGTCGCGCATTTGTTGGATCAGTTCCTTAATAGCTGTTTCTAACTCTTTGCTAATAGATCGATCCTGGTAAGTGGTTGATAGCGGCTGATTAGCCGCCGTAAATTCGATGATATTTCCCTTTTTCATAACCCATCCTTGGTTTAGACTATGACGACTCTAATTTATAATAATTTGCTCATAAATAGCACCAGTCAAAGCTAACGCAACAGTTAAGATATGACTCACAATGCACTTAAATGACTTCCAATTTTATTTGCCCCCTGATCTTATTGCGCGCTATCCCTTAGCCGAGCGCACTGACAGTCGTTTGTTATGTCCGGATAAGACGACTGGGAGCAAGTTTATTCATCGCCGGTTCAGTGACTTGATAGACTTGGTTGCTGCAGGTGATTTACTTATATTTAACAATACCCAAGTCATCCCGGCGCGGTTGTTTGGCCAAAAAACGACCGGCGGACAGGTCGAATTATTAGTTGAGCGAGTGCTGGATAATCAACGTATCCTTGCCCAAGTAAGGGTGAGTAAGAAGCCTCGAGTAGGGGAGACGTTGATCTTCCCGCAAGGGGTACGTTTCGAGATCTTAAACCGTCACCAGCAGTTTTATACGCTTCGCTATAACGGCGGGGATCGTACGGTACTAGATATCATTGAAGCTATCGGCCAAATTCCTTTGCCTCCTTATATGCACCGGCTTGCTGAGGAAAGTGATAAAGAGCGCTACCAAACAGTCTATGCCACTTCTAAAGGCTCAGTTGCAGCTCCCACAGCAGGGTTTCATTTTGATAAGAATTTACTAGAACAATTACAGGCAAACCAAGTTCACATGGGTTATCTCACTCTGCATATTGGCGCGGGTACGTTTGCGCCAGTCCGGGTTGAAAATATCTATGAACATAAAATGCATTCAGAATACCTCGAAGTGTCGGAAGAATTATGTGTACAAATCCGCGAAACAAAAAAACGGGGAAATCGGGTGATTGCAGTGGGGACGACGAGTTTGCGTGCATTAGAAACCGCGAGCCAAGGTGGAGAGGTTGCGCCTTATTACGGCGAGACGCGGATTTTTATTTATCCAGGATATCAATTCCACTGCGTGGATGCCCTCATTACTAATATGCATTTACCAGGCTCAACATTATTGATGCTCGTTTCAGCTTTTGGGGGGCATGAATATATCATGCAAGCTTATCATGAGGCCATAGCAAAATCGTATCGTTTTTATAGCTATGGGGATGCTATGTGGATAGAGCGCTTCTAACCCTTTCCTTGTGTAGATGCGCTAATTACTAGTTACTATTTACATTTACCGGGTTCAACGTTACTGATGCTCGTTTCTGCTTTCGCAGGTCATGAGTACACGATGCGCGCCTATGCCTATCAAGATGCAACGTCACAATCGTATCGTTTCTATAATTATGCTGATACGATGTGGCTAGACATAGACTCCCCTTACTCATACGTCGCTCCTGTGTAAAGTTCTTTTATTAGTTTTATAAGATTCATAAAGGTTTGCACGGACGCTCTCCTTGCTCCGTAGGCCGTGCAGGTCGGAGTGCCTTATTAAAATAGGACCCATATTAATTTATTTTTTTCCTCTCATAGGAAGAAAGGGTCTTCTAAGAGCTCGCTGCTTCATTTCTTGTTCTATCTCGTGTCTGTTTTTTCTCTCAAAATAACCGTGCATCGTTTTTGAAAACTGTGCACCTTTTACACCGACAACGGTTGGAGCAGGTAGTTTAATTTTTATTAAAAATTTATCCCATAAACTCCAAAATTTTCCCGAAATACCTGTTTTGCGGCGCTTCTCAAGATCGTTGAATGCTAAAGAGTTGCCGGGGCTTTGAAGTGTCTTGCGTAGTGTATTTTGGATTGTTGCTGTGATCATTGCTGTAAGCTCTTTAAAGGAATTTTGTAACTGTTCATTTTTATTATGGATGTGTAGAGCCTTATAAAGTGGTTGATAGGCTCTTAAATTATTACAGATCGTTTCAACAATCTGTTGTTTACGTTCAATAAGATCATAATTATAAGTATCAACTTTAATAGGTTGACCCGGTTTGGCCTTTTTTCCTAAAGCGTCAATCCTACTCTTTGCTTTTTCAAGTTCTTTTGTCAGATCTTTATAATAAGCTTCGCCGGCGACTAATAATTCCTTAATTTCTTCTTCTTCATTAAATTTTGTCATATAGGCAATTCCTCCTTATTGTATTAAATATAGCAGGTATTTAGAATTAGCTCGTAATTCAGCTAAAGAGAGCCGGCTGTTATAAATAAGCTATTGATTGGAAATATAAAATGTGAATTTGTGTGGGGGTTGGGACGGTGAGTTCCCTTTGGAACTAACAAATAAACAGCTGTAGCATTCTCTATATTTACCTCTATGTTTGCTCATCAATATGTAAGCAGTAGATCTAAATCTTATCGCTATGATTAAATTAAATATTTGATTGTTCTACAAGAAAAGCCGTTGAAGGTGAGGGCGCCGGTAATAAGCTTAGTATTTATACAACAATTTAATTATGTAAGACATTTTTAAGCAGATTTTTTAAATGTCTTATCTCATTGATAAAAAGATACTTTGATCTCTTGAGTAGACCGCTTATAATCTCTCCATTTTCCTCTATGCTAAAAGGTGGTGCCTATGTTGGAACAAATAATGAATGTTTTCGGTACAAACGCCTATGCGGATACAGCAACTCCCATGGCAGCCGGTGCACAACAAGGCGGTGGGTTGTCATTTGTAATGATGTTTGTGATCTTTTTTCTCTTCATTTATTTTGCTGTGTGGCGACCTCAAAGTAAGCGTGCTAAAGAGCAGCAATCGTTAATGACCTCTCTTGCTAAAGGTGATGAAGTGATGACAGCTGGCGGAATGTTGGGTCGTATTACAAAATTGACTGATCAATACATCGGATTAGCCATTGCTAATAATGTGGAAATATTAATTCAAAAATCATCCGTCGTGACGATCCTTCCCAAGGGAACATTAAAATCTATCGACTAAATAGGATCTGATTCATTTATGGCTGCTCTAATAAATCGCACACCTTTGTGGAAGTATATACTTATTGTCGTTGTGATCGTTGCGGCGTTTTTTTATGCCGCTCCTAATTTATATGGCGAATATCCTGCCGTGCAAATCATGGGAGCAAACTCAAGCATTGTTGATAATAAGACATTGGCAGTTGCAACTGAGGCATTAGAACAAGCAGGCGTTACCTATCAAGATACCTTATGGCAAAACCAGACTTTATTGTTTCGTTTTACTTCAACTGATACACAGCTCAAAGCGAAAGATATTCTCCAGCAAGCCTTAGGGGACAAATACCTAATTGCTTTAAATCTTTCTCCTGCGACTCCAGCTTGGTTAAAAGCAATTGGTGCTGTGCCAATGAAATTAGGTCTGGATTTACGGGGTGGGGTGCATTTTTTACTGCAGGTTGATGTCGATTCGGTGATGAAGCAGCGTGTTGAAGGGGATTTACACGGTATTGGGCAAGCACTGCGGGATGAACACATTCGTTATGCTGGCATTAATCGTAAGCCCGGTAATCAAGTTATTATAGGCTTTCGTGCTCAAGATGCGCTGGATGATGCTTATCACTTTGTTAGTCACCGTTATAGTGAATTTACATGGCAAAAACAAACATCTGGTAGTACAGATTTTAATTTAGTGGGTACGTTATCTACACAAGCTATGTTTCAAGCACGTCAAGAAACACTGGAACAAGCGATGAATACATTGCGCAATCGCGTTAACGAATTAGGGGTTTCAGAAGCGGTCGTACAATCCCAAGGTGAAAGCCGGGTTTCGGTAGATTTACCTGGTATTCAAGATACGGCAGAAGCAAAAAATATTTTGGGTAAAACCGCTACCTTAGAGTTTCGCATGGTGTCAACGGATCAAGATGCAACAAGTGCTGCGCGAGATGGGATTACGGCCCCTGATACACATCTTTATACTTATCATGATCAGCCTATTTTATTAAAAAATCAGATTATTCTCAGAGGTTCCTCGATTGTCACTGCCACTTCTGGTTTTGGTGAAGATGGTCGCTCCAATGTGTCTGTTCGTTTAAATGGTGCGGGTGAAAGTTTATTTACGAAGGCCACAGCTGAAAATATTGGTAAGCCTATGGCTGTTATGTATGTCGAAGTAAAATCAACGCCCACGATGGAAGATGGAAAGCAGGTTATTACTTATCAAACGGTGCGCAATATTATTAGCGTGGCGACTATTCAAAGCGCATTAGGTAGTAACTTTCAAATTACAGGCCTAACAAATCAAAATGAAGCGCGTACACTGGCTTTATTATTGCGTGCTGGTGCATTACCTGCTCCTGTTACTATTATTGAAGAACGTCAAGTGGGGCCAAGCTTAGGTGAGCAAAATATTCATATGGGCGTGTTGTCTGTAGAAGTCGGTATGGGTTTAGTGATTATCTTCATGGCTGTTTATTATGGTGTGATGGGGTTAATTGCAGATGCGGCGCTTGCAATGAATCTAGTATTAATTGTCGCCCTTTTATCGCTATTAGGTTCAACACTCACATTACCCGGTATTGCTGGTATCGTGTTAACGGTGGGAATGGCGGTGGACGCCAATGTATTAATTTTTGAACGGATCCGCGAAGAAATTCATCGTGGAATGAGTATCCAAGCAAGTATTCATGCTGGTTACGAACGTGCGTTTATCACTATTCTTGATGCGAATATTACTACTTTAATTGTCATGATGATTTTATTTAGCTTAGGTTCGGGTGTTATTAAAGGCATTGCTATCACTGTGACTATCGGGCTTATCACCTCAATGTTTACAGCGATTACAGGAACACGAGCGATTGTTAATTTTGTATATGGTGGTCGTCCACTTAACCGCATTTCAATTGGAATTTAAGCAATGGAATTTTTTAAATATAATACAACGATTGATTTTATGGCCCAACGTAGATGGGCTGCTATCTTATCTATATTATTATTTACGTTTTCACTCATCGCATTAACTGTGAATGGGTTGAATTGGGGTCTAGATTTTACAGGGGGTACCCAAGTTCAAATAAGCTATCCTCAAGAAGCTCCTTTAGCCGAAATTCATAATAACTTAGAAAAAGCAGGCTTTCCCGAAGCCGTGGTGATTAGTTACGGCACCTCACATGATGTGTTAATTAGCCTGGTCCCTAAAAATAAAAATAAAGCGTTAGTGGATGAAAAAGCTCAATCCATTGTTGTCAATCAAGTACTCGCCGCGCTGCCAGGGGCGAAATTAGAGCAAGTGAGTTATATTGGTCCGCAAGTAGGTCAGGAAATGGCAAGTAAAGGGCTCTTAGCTATTGTAATCGCGTTATTTGGGACGATGATTTACATCGCTTTTCGTTTTGATATGCGTTTTGCTATAGGATCAACCGTTGCCTTAATTCATGATCCTATTATCATAGTGGGTATATTTGCCTTTTTTCATATTGAATTTAACCTGATTGCTTTAGCGGCGGTTCTTACTGTTATTGGCTATTCATTGAATGATACGATTGTTATTTATGATAGGGTACGAGAAAATTTCCGCAAGCTACGTAAAACAGAAGCGGTAGAAGTCATGAACCAATCAATTAATCAAACATTATCCCGTACCATCATGACTTCTGCATTAACGCTCACCGTTGTTCTCGCGTTATTTTTCCTTGGTGGAAGTTTATTACATGGATTTTCGTTAGCATTAATCATTGGTATTATTGTGGGTACATATTCTTCTATTTATGTAGCAGGGTCTTTGACCATCATGCTAGGTCTACACCGTGATCACTTAATCCCCCAACCTAAAGCAGTAGACGCCCTGCCATAGCGCTAAAGTTAGTGTGTGTGGAAACTTTACTTATAAATGTTATGGTGCTGCTAGCAATGGCATTCTGAGCCCCTCGCCATTCGAGGGCCTCTCCCGACTGTCATTATAAGCGCAGCGAATCAATCTATTGCCTTCTAACGATCACGTATGGATTGCTTCGCGACATTTGCAATGACGGTGATTTAGTACAGATTCAGTCCGCTCACCAGCTGCCCTCATAATACGTGCAGATTAATCCTGTAACTATTCCTTCATAAATGTCACTTAAAATGTATTTTTCCAATTGCGAAGATAAGCAAAGACCTGAAGAGGATTGCTAAGTTTTTTCCGAGCATCGTTTTCAGCGGCATTAATAACATCCGAAATCGCACAACGTAAAAAAGGGTTAAAAAATCTTTCATCACCCAAAGTGGAAGGTAAGCTGCAACCCGTCGATTCCATCATCATTTTCGTCCGCTCAATTCTATTCAGAATATCACTGTTGCTAGGTTCAACCAGTTGAGCAAACTTTAAATTTGATAAAGTGTATTCATGTCCACAGTATAATTGTGTTTTGTCATTAAGCTGTGAAATCTTATTAAGAGAGTTGAACATCATTTCAGGTGTTCCTTCAAAAATCTTTCCGCATCCTGCACTAAATAACGTATCTCCAGAAAATATCAATATTGAGTCGATATAGAAAGCAATGTGGTCTAAGGTATGACCCGGAATTTCCATTACCTTAAATTTAAAGTTTGAAAGAGTAACCTCACTGCCTTCTTTAACCGGGTGGCTAATGGTGGAATTGGTACTCAGCTGGGAACCATAAACTGGTATATTTCCCGCATAGGAAAGCAAGTCTTCAATGCCCCCAGTATGGTCTCTGTGATGGTGTGTTACCAAGATGCCACTTAGGGTATAGGGAGAATAGTTTAAAGCCTCAATGACGGGTGTTGCGTCTCCAGGGTCCACCACAAACGCTTTATTAGCGATCTCATCTACTATCATCCAAATATAATTATCTTTGAAGGCGCGAATAGGAACAATTTTTGTTGGTAGGATTTTCATGCGAGATGAACCATCTTTTTCATTGAAGTAAAATATAACCCCTTCTGTCAGTGCGGCTAACAGAAGGGGAGCGACAAATATACTAATGGCGAAGACACTGAATTATAATTTTTTTATAATATGATTTCGTCCGGAAATCAATTTATGTTTTAAGTATATGTCTTTTATCTGCCGTTAGTTGTTTTTGCCAATTTTTTAACTCTAGCGCGAAAAGTCGAAAGTAATGTTTGAAGACGTGTTGCTGTGATACGGGCAGGGATACTGCCTTTGGTTAATGCTTTAATGGTTTTACGTTGTTGTGCAGTCAAAACTTTACCTGTTGTTAATGTGGTGGTACGTGATGTGGTTCGATTGGTGCTCATGTTGAAACTCCTCTACCTTTTTATTGTATACGATTAATTTAGCATTAAAGCCCCTGCCTATGTATTGGGATCAACCCTAAGCAATCGCATATATAAAGAGAAGTGATTGATTATTATGGAATAAAAAAACCTTGTCTTATCTATGATCCATATTTCAACGTTTAAGGAAACGATTCTGAAAATCTGCTTTATACTTATTATAAATAAGAGGATATAAAAGACATGACTATGAAATATACACATAAAAATAAACGTGGATCGTAGGGTTATAAAGGAGACTACCATGGCGAATTCAAGAAAAAAGAACAGTTCGGAGCTGGAATTTAAAGCCGCGCTCACAAATTATTTAATGAGTATGAATCGCTCGGAAGTAGATCGATTTGCAGCCAGAAATAAGATAAGTGATTTATTACAGGAAAATAATCAACTAAATATAAATACTAAAATTGAAAAAGGTTATACCTTATTACACGTGGCTGCTTTAGACCGAGATAAAGACATCCAATTTGTAGAAGAAATTTTAAACAGAAACCCTGATGTAAATGCAAAAGATAATGACAATAACACTCCGCTGTTTTTAAGTTTTATAACTCCACCAATGAACAAACAAAAAAGTGGTGATGTTATTCTTATAGCAAAAGCGTTAGTTTCTAAAGGAGCTAATAAAACTATCGAAAACGCTAACGGTCAAACTCCATTGGATATCGGTGAGTATTTTTGTAAAAAGTATGACATTGATGTGGTTGATGTTCTGGGAGATAGAAATAAAGCTACTCATAAAAAGAAAGTACCAAAACAGCCTGGGGTTAGAAAATTAATTGATTCTGAAGGCTTGTCGCCGGAAAAATTGGCTTTAATTAAAGACCTTTCTACATATACCAACCGCATAGAAGGACGAGCAAAACCAGAAGAAAAAATTGATTTCAAAAAAGGATTTAGGTTTTTCAAAGGCCGAAGAAGTCGAAGTCGCGAAAACAATTATATAACTGCTAAGGAATTAATAGCGGCTTTAATGGCGCCTAATTCTGATATTAGTCACATATTTTCTAAAGAGAATATAAAATCAATAAGAAAACATAACGGTGGCATTCACAGTAAAGAATTAAATGAGATTATCCATAATGTGCAACTGCAGTTTGTCGCCAAGCCCCATAACCGGAGATAGTCAATCATTGATACTTCTACAAAGGATGAAATCCGGCACCTAAAATTTTTTCACGCATTAAACTAGCTGTAGAAGTTAATTTAGATAGAAAGGGTTTTTTAATTTCGTAACGAATTTCATAGAGATTAGCATTTTTACTTCGTTGCAGTAGATAATCGTCACTGGTTTTAATCTCATCAACAAGATTTAAGTCAATTGCTTGTTGCCCCAGCCAATGCTCGCCCGTGGCTACTTTTTGAATATCAATATGCGGACGATTTTCTTTGATTAATTTTTTGAAAAGTTGATGCACTTCTTCAATTTCTTCTTTTAGTTTTTCTCTACCCGCTTCCGTATTCTCACCAAACATTGTTACAGTGCGTTTATATTCCCCAGCAGTCAGTTGCACAAAATCAACATGGTTATCTTTAAGCAAACGATTAAAATTAGGTAATTGAACGAGTACCCCGATTGAGCCAATAATCGCGAAAGGGGCAGAGAGAATTTTATTGCCGACACAGGCCATTAAGTAGCCGCCACTTGCTGCGATTTTGTCAATGGTAATAGTTAATGGAATTTGACGAGCGCGCAAGCGCATTAACTGGGCTGCGGCAAGGCCATATCCATGGACAAAACCCCCTGCACTTTCTAAACAAACGATGACTTCATCCTGGGGAGAGGCGACATTTAATATGGTTGTCACTTCTTCACTTAACCCTGCTACAGCGGAGGCTTTCATGTCGCCCTGAAAATTTAAAACAAAAATGTTTTTTGGTGGTATTTTAGATTTAAGCTGTGCTTTTTCAGAAGCATGCTTTTCTTTTTTAAATAATTTGAATTGTTTTGGTTGGAGTGTTTCGGCGAGCAAAGCTTCAGCCATGGTGGCATATTTTTTGTTAATATTTTTTATGATTAATTTCCCTTTGGTTTTATCTTTATTCTTTGCAGCGAGAACAAGAAATAAAATTAGAATACCAAAGATAAATAAAAAAATAATAGCGGTTTTAGATGCAAATAAAGCAAGTTCAATTAACATTGGTGACATGGTGACCCCTTATTTTGAGCGAGAAGTTGTTTTTCGAACCAGCATTATTTTTTCACGTATGGTCTTTTTTTTACTAATAGATATTTGCACATTAGCCATTTTCCATTCCCAGGCCTTAAGCCCCGTTTTTTTTGGAAACACAAGATCAGAATCAATTCTAATATCGCTAGGATGTTGATTGAAAAGCCAACTATAAGCGCGAGGAATAATGCCAACAATGCCAACCCACAAAGGTGATTGATTTTCTTTAATAGTCCGATTTGCTTCCCATAAGCG
>Ga0207085_1033_pt1 | contig 22820 bp, 13 predicted proteins | sample Alteio_BWMinHeat_53_FD_153542 | JGI IMG/M metagenome (GOLD analysis project Ga0207085, IMG submission 153542) | Enriched cells from forest soil in Barre Woods Harvard Forest LTER site, Petersham, Massachusetts, United States -... | ecosystem: Environmental > Terrestrial > Soil > Temperate forest >...
TCAACGATCTGGCACGTGCGTATAATGTGACGCCCCTTGGGGTGTGAGGTTTGGTTCCGATCGGTTGTGCCTGTGGCTCAAAGGCAATTGAGCAACCCGCTCAAAACGGGCGCGGCGTCAAGCGCAATATTGTTTAAGATGAGCCGCTTTGGAAAATGCGCTGTCCAGAGCGGGCCTGAGAGGCCCGCGCAGCCCAAGGGGCCGCCCCACGACAGTTTCGCGTTCGGATTCTCATCGAGGAGGTGCACTTTGCTGCGCGGCGGCCCGATCGAATCCGTTCTTTGCATCGACATCGTGTGGTCGAAGGGCGATCACGCCGCGAAACTGAGCTGCCGCAACAGACCACTTGCCGGCGTCCAGCGCGAGCCGGCCCAGCGCTTTTTTCGCGTCGACATTGCATGGCGCCATTTCCACGGCGATCTGATATTCCGGGAATGCCTCTGTTTTGTGCCCGGCCTGTTCCAGCGTAACTCCGATCTCGTAATGCGCGCCGGCACGCTCAGGATCGAGGCTCAGGACGCGCCGGAAGGCCGTGACTGCCGCACTCGCATCGCCCCCCGAATCACGCGTCACGCGTCCGAGCTCTAAATACGCGTCGGCAAACTCGGGACTCGCCTCAATTGCATCCCGCAGCGTCGCCAATGCGTCGGCACTGCGCCCGGCCTTGAACTGCTCGCTGGCCGATTGAACATCGATCATCGCGCGGCCGCGGTTGCGTTGCTGCGCCGTCAAACTCGCCACGCGTTCGCTCTCATGCTGCGCATCGGCAGTTCGACCGGCGTGCTGATACGCCTGCGCGAGGCTCGCATGCGCTTTAATCAGGCTTGGGTTCAATGCAACGGCTCGCTCCAGCGTGTCAATCGCCCCGCGGTAATCCTTCAAGCGAAGCTGAACCGCGCCAAGATTATTGGCAGCCTCGGCGTCGGATGGCGCTAACTCCAGTGCCCGCCGCAATGCGCTCGCAGCCTGCTCCAACTTTCCCTCATGCAGCAGCGTCACGCCCAGCGCTCGTGACGCCGAGGCATATTTCGGATCAAGTTCCAACGCCTTGCTTAACTCCCGCTCGGCCGACGCATCGTCGCCGTACGTCCCCAGCGCAAGCCCCAGGTTGTAATGGGCATCCGCGGTATCGGCGCCGTGCTTCACCGCATCGCGCAGCATCGCGACCGCCGCATTCCGGTCTACCTCCGCCAAAGCAATGCCGAGCGCGAGCATATAGTTCGAATTGCCAGGACTGAGCCGCACCGCTGCGCGCAGCTCCTGCACCGCGGGTTCGATTTTGTCGTGGTTCTTCAGCGCGAGTCCGTAGTTGTAATGCGCCTCTGCGAATTGCGGCGCCTGCGCTACGACTTGCGCCAGAACGGCAAGCTCGCCGCCAAAGTCTCCCCGTTTGCGGCAACAATCGGCCAGCATATAGCGAGCCTCCAGATAGCCAGGCTGCAGGCGCAATGCCTCCACAAACCCGGCCATCGCCTCATCCGTCTTTCGCGCCTGGTCATACGCGAGCCCCAGGTGATACCAGGCTTCGGCATAGTCCGGCCTCAAACGCAGCGCCGTCTGAAACTGCTCGATAGCTCCCGAAAGATCTCCCCTTTGCGCCAGCTTCACGCCACGCTGGTCGTAACTCGCCGCATCGTCCGGCGGCTCCGCTGAGAACGCAGCTCGCGCCATCAACATTACGGCAATAACAATAGGAATGCACTGCAAAATCAGGGCGGGGCGCAAACTCATGGTGGCTGCTGTCTGTACTGTACATTGTTTGTCGTTTCTGGGATTGTAGTTTCTGAATGACGCCCGTTCGCATCGGCATTGCGGCCGCAGCTTGCGTGCTTGTGCTTTCGCTGGGCGTCTCGCTCCTGCATGCGTTTCAGGGCATGGCTACACCGCCGAAGTCGAATCGACGCGCGCCCGCGATTCAAACGAACTTAGCGCCGATTAAAGTCGATTTCCGCGACGTCGCTGACGCAGCGGGTTTATCCGCAAGCAACGTATCCGGGTCTCCCTCGCATAAAAAGTACATTCTTGAGACGACCGGTCAGGGGGTTGGCATTTTCGATTACGACAATGACGGGCTTCCGGACATCTTCGTCGTGAACGCGACAACTCTGGATGGCGCGCAGGGACAGCAGCCGACCAATCACTTGTACCGGAATCTCGGCAATCTGCGCTTTCAGGACGTAACGGCGGCGGCCGGTCTTATGCAATCAGGCTGGGGCCAAGGCGTCTGCGTGGGAGACTACGACAACGACGGATTCCGCGATTTGTTTGTGACCTACTACGGGCACAGCGTGCTCTATCACAACGAAGGGAACGGCACCTTCAAGGACGTCACGGCGGAAGCTGGCCTCTTGTCCACTGACACACGATGGGACACAGGCTGTTCGTTCTTCGATTACGATCTGGATGGCAAGCTGGATCTCGTTATAACGGGATACGTCGATTTTAATCGCGACAAAGTGCCTGAACCCGGCAGTAATGGGTATTGCCAATGGAAAGGATTGCCTGTGATGTGCGGCCCACGGGGCCTGCCGGCGGGACATAATTTTCTCTTTCACAACGAAGGGTCGGGCAAGTTTTCGGATGTATCACAAGTGAGTGGAATCGGAAGGGCGACGGGTTGCTATGGGTTTACCGTAAGTACATCCGACTTTGATAACGACGGATACCCTGACCTTTACGTTGCCTGCGACTCGACGCCCAGTCTGCTGTATCGCAATCAACGAAATGGAACATTTGAGGAAATGGGGGTGCAGTCCGGTGTGTCGCTCAATGAGGATGGGCAGGAACAAGCGGGCATGGGTGTAGCCGTTTCGGATTACGATGAGGACGGCCATGTTGACATACTGAAGTCGAATTTCGGCGACGACACGCCGAATCTCTATCACAACAACGGGGATGGAAGTTTTGAGGATCGAGTTTACCAATCCGGATTGGGTGCGCACACGCAATATCTGGGATGGGGCGCTCATTTTATCGATGCAGACAATGATGGGCGAAAAGACATTCTGATCGTCAATGGGCATGTTTACCCGCAGGTGGACGAAAGTAAGCTGCCCACCCGATACAAGCAGCCGGGACTCTTTTACTGGAATGTGGGCGGCGGAAAATTCAAAGACCTATCCGATGCGGCGGGTCCGGGACTAACTACGCCCCACGTCTCGCGCGGTTCCGCATGCGGTGATCTGGATAATGATGGCGCACTCGAGATCGTGATCAACAATCTTGGCGGGCGTCCAACGCTTCTCAAAAACTACGGGACGCACAGGAACTGGTTGCTGGCAAAATGTATCGGGGCCAGTTGCAATCGCGATGCGATCGGCGCGCGCGTGTTCGTGTATATCGGGCAAAGACGCATTTCCGGCGAAGTTCAAAGTGGTACCAGCTTCCTTTCTCAGAATGATGCTCGCCTTCACTTCGGATTGGATCGTGACAGCCGGTACGACCACGTCGAGGTCATATGGCCTGGTGGCAAACGCGAGCGTTTCCCCGGTGGTACTGCAAATCGGATCGTCGTGCTGAAAGAAGGCCAAGGCAAGCCATCGCAGCCGTGATGAACCTGCGCTATGTTCTCCTCCTGTCGATCGCAGCGCCCCTATTGTGCATGATTGCCGCTTCGTATAGTGCTGACGCGCCAAACGTCACCTTCGTAGACGTCGCGGCAAGTTCAAACATCACCTTCAAACACGACAACGCAGCAAGCGCTCAGCGCTATCTGATCGAGACGATGGGATCCGGTGCAGCCTGGATTGATTACGACAATGACGGTTATCTGGATCTGTATCTTGCGAACAGTGCGGCCACCAATGTGTATAAACCGGCACATCCGTTGAGGCCGGCTCTCTACCACAGCAACGGTGATGGCACGTTTACGGATGTGACGGAAAAGGCAGGGGTCGAAGCATCGGGTTTGTTCGGTATGGGAGTAGCGGCCGGCGACTATGACAACGACGGCTTCGAGGATCTATATGTTGTCGGGTACGGCCGATCCATTCTTTATCACAACAATGGGAACGGGACGTTCTCCGACGTAACTGAGAAAGCCGGAGTTGCGAATGCTGGGAAATGGGGTTCCAGCGCGGCCTGGTTTGATTACGACCGCGATGGCAAGCTCGATCTGATTGTGGCGAATTATGTCGATTTCACTCCAGAGCGGAATCTGATCTGCGTTACCGAAGGACGCCCGGCATATTGCCACCCAAACAAGTATCACGGCCAAGCACCTACTCTCTTTCACAATGACGGGAACGGCGTGTTTACGGATGTGAGCCGCGCTTCGAAAATTGGATTGAAGCCGGGCAATGGTTTGGGTGTGGTGTGCTTCGATTACAACGGGGATGGGTGGACGGATGTGTTTTTGGCAAACGACTCGATGGAGAATTTCCTCTACCGAAACAAAGGAAACGGCACATTCGAAGAGGTGGGGCTAGAGGCAGGCGTTGCGTTCGGGGAAGACGGCAAACCAGAAGCCGGGATGGGCACTGACGCTGCCGATTACGATCGCGACGGGCTGCCGGACTTGTTTGTGACGCATCTCGATCTGGAATACAACCGACTCTATCGGAACCAGGGCGACAGCACTTTTTCGGATGCGACATTTGCATCGAAGCTGGGCGCCGGAACTTTCCGGATGAGTGGATTCGGAACGCGGTTCGTAGATTATGACAACGACGGTTGGCGCGATCTATTCATCGTGAATGGCCACGTCCTTGATAACGTCCAGTACTTTCATGCGGGCACAGAATACTCGGAGCCGAAGACGATGTACCGGAACGCCGGCGGCACATTTCAGGACGTAACGAAACAGCTTGGACCGGACCTGGCGAGTTTGCGCGTGAGCCGGGCTGCCGCGTTTGCGGATTACGACAACGACGGCGATGTCGACGTGCTGGTTACGAATAACGGCGATCACCCCCAGTTGCTGCGCAATGACGGCGGTAACCGCAACCACTGGCTGGAGGTGCGGCTGGTGGGTACACGGTCAAACCGCGACGGAATTGGCACGAAGGTGAAGATCGTCGCGAATGGCATTGTGCAGACGGATGAAGCGAAGGGAGGGATGAGCTATCAGGCCGCCCACGATCCGCGGCTACATTTTGGTTTGGCGGGAGCCACTCGGATCGGACTGCTGGAGGTTGCGTGGCCAAGCGGCGCCGTCACGAAGCTTACTGATGTGGCTGCCGATCAATGCATCACGATTAAAGAAAGCGTTGGCGAAGTACCATCAAAGTGGCCTCGGTTTAAGAAGTGATTCTGAAGCGCACAAGCCGCCCCGGCGGCTCGCAATAGTCGACAAACGTGCGCGCCATGATCTTAACCGTGGTGAGTCTGTTGTGCGCGTTTACTGAATAGAGAGGACTACGTTGGGCAAGCGCAGATTGTCACGACGCGGTTTCGGAACAAGGGCGGTTGCCGCGGCACTCGGCGCGATTGCTCAGCCAGGCAGTGGCGCAGAATTGGACGGCCCGCTTGTTTCTTCCGAAGCACAAAAAGAGCAGTCTGATCTCACGCCGGCGAAGATGCAGGAAGTGGAGGCGCGGTTCAGCGAGACGATACGGCGCTATGGTGATCGCTTATCGGATGAGCAACGCAGTCGCATACGTCGTGTTCTGATCCAGAATCAACGCATGCTTTCGCCCATTCGTGATTTCCCTGTACATAATGGCGACACTCCAGCGACGACGCTCAAACTCGGCGTTGCAGACTCTTTGCGTGCCGAAACGCATGCGAGAACAGCAACAGAAGAATAGCCGGAACATGCTGGGTGAAGATATTCTCTACCTTTCGATCCGTGACTTGCAGGCTCATTTACGCAAGCATTCGTTTTCGGCGACGGAGCTCGCCAGAAGCTATCTCGATCGCAGCGAGCGGATAGGCAGTAAGCTGAACGCCTACGCAACCCTGACGGAGGATCTCGCCCTCAAGCAAGCGCGTGCCGCGGAGCGTGAAATTCTGGCAGGACATTATCGCGGACCTCTGCATGGAATCCCATATGCATTGAAAGACCTGGTGGCCGTTAAGGGCTATAGGACAACCTGGGGTGCGCGGCCCTATGCGGATCAGACGTTCGCATACGATGCCACGATTGTCGAGAAACTAAATCAGGCCGGTGCGGTGCTGATTGGAAAAGCCGCGATGATTGAGCTTGCCGGCGGCTTGGGCTATACAGATGGCTACGCGTCGTTGACGGGCCCCTCGAAGAATCCATGGAAGACGGACTGCTGGACCTGCGGCTCGTCGAGCGGTTCCGGCGCAGTTGTGGCGGCGGGTTTGGCTGCCTGGGCACTCGGGTCGGATACGCGTGGCTCGATTACTTGCCCGGCTTCGTGGTGTGGAGTGGCTGGCATGCGACCCAGCTTCGGTCGGGTCAGCCGTCATGGCGCGATGGCAATTGCCTGGTCGATGGATAAGCTCGGGCCTATGGCACGCACGGCCGATGATTGCGGCTTAATTCTTTCCGTAATTGCGGGGCATGATCCGAAAGATCATGACTCGTTGCCGACAACCGATGCGCAATTTCGCTATCCCGCCCCGGACTTAGAACCGCACATGCCTCTTCGCGTGGGACGATTAACAAACGTCTGGAACAAAATTGATGCGGAAGTGCAGAAGGCTAATGACGAAGGGACGCGCGTGCTTGAGCGAGCGGGGGCGAGGGTCTCCGATGCGCAAATACCGGACGGTCCATTCGAACAAGCCGCAGAGTTGACGATCCTGATTGAGTCGGCATCCGCATTCCAGGACCTGATCGATTCGGGTAGATGCACCAGCCTCGCGGATCCGTTAGGCCAGATTAACGGATATGCCAGCCAGGCGTTTGGTGCGTCCGATTATCTGCAGGTTCAGCGAGTGCGTACGGTTCTGCAGCAGCAAGTAGATAAGCTCTTTGATTCCTTCGATGTTTTGACAACTGCGGGGCAGCCAGACCTGGCGCAACCGCTTAGGCAGCCACCTTCGAAAACGCCGGCCCAAGAAGAACCTGGCGAGCCAATTGAGACCCGTGCGCCCGATGGCGTGTCCAGTCTGTGCGGCTTGCCAGCAATCGCCATTCCTTGCGGGTTCAGCAGCAATGGGCTTCCCATCGCTATTCAATTTATCGGGCGCGCGGCCCATGACCATGCAGTGATAGCCGCGGCGCGTCTGTTTCAGCGTCACACCGGCTGGCACAAAAAGCATCCAAGCATTTCCGGGTTGCAGGATGCATAGAGACGCCGCGTGGCCGAAAGTGAAGGTACGCAGGAAGTTTCGCTTAGACAGCTTCGGTCAGCCAGACAGTCATGTCGACCGGACCACGGTTCGCATTCGCGTAATAGGGTATGGCGGTCAGCTTGACGGTCTCGGGAACAGGCAGATCCCGCGCGGATGAATACAGCGAATCACGCCAAACGGGCGCGTCCAATAGTTGCGCATTGGCGGTGATGACAGTTACACCTTTCAGGAGATCCGGATCGTGATGCGTGCTGAAAGAAGCTCGAGTTGCTACGGCCATCTGGCGCACGTTCCGGCTGTTGTCGGCAGACTCGACGCAGTACACGAGCGGTCCGCGCATGAGGGCAACTTTCCCGGCGTCCGCCTCGACGAGTGGGTGCGCCTTCACCGGCTGAACCGGCATCGGCATGTTGAGTTCAACAATGTCCCCTTGTTTCCAGTTACGCGCGATCTGCGCATAGCCGCGGATCCTCGGCGCATTGGAGATGGTTGCTCCATTTACTTTGACCGTGGCAGCACGGCACCATTCGGGCATACGCAGCATGAGACTGAATTCAGCCGGACCAGTTGGAGTAACGGTGATGCGGACGTTTCCATCCCATGGATAGCCGGAGCTCTGCTTGATTACTAATTGCGAACCTTTCACATTTGTCCTCGCCTCGCTGGATACAAACAGGTTCACGTAGAGGCTGTCGGCGTCGGTGGCATAGATATAGCCGGGCAGCCCGCCCATAAGCTTCAGGAACATCGGCGGGCAACAAGGACAGTCGTGCCAGGTCCAACGAGCGCGGTCCTTGCCCGCTTCGAGCGGATTCATATAGAAGTAGGTATTGCCTTCGAGAGAGACACCGGACAGCGCGCCGTTGTACAGTGCGACTTCCAGTTGGTCTATATAACGTGCCTCGCCGAAAGCGAGGTGCATGTTGCGGTGGAAGAAGGAAGCGCCCACGGCCGCGCAGGTCTCCAGATAAGCGTCGTTCGGAAGAACATAATCAGGGCCGAATTTTTCTTCGTTGGCATAAGCGCCGACACCACCTGTAATGTGCACGCGCTTGTAGACCATGTTTTCCCAAAGACGGTTGGCGGTGTCGATGTACTCCTGCCGGCCGTTGATGGGGGCAGCGGCGGCGACGCCAGCGCAGAGCAGGGTTGCGCGAACAGCATGCCCGTGCAGTGTTTCCTGCTCGAAGACGGGCTTATCGTCCTGAGCGTATGCGCCCCAGGAAGGCCGCCCATTTCCGTACTCCTGATTGCGCACGAAGAGCTCGGCGGCGTGACGGTCCTTTTCCCAATCCGGCTTGCCGATGTTATTGCCGCGATTTTCGATCCAGAACTCAGCCAGCCTGAGATAGTCCTGTTCCTTCACCGGCACGGGAACTTTGGCTTTGAGATCCGGCTCATCGCGAAACAGGACGTAGAGCTTGACGAGTGCTTCTTCGGGAAGGGGATGGCAAGGAACAATGTTCTTTTTGGGAGGAGGTCCCATCAACTCCGCCATGTAATTGGCGAATTTGACGCCGGTTGTCAGGAGAACGGTTTTTCCCGTGGCGCGGTAGTGATGAATTCCGGCATCGACCAAAGCGCCGGCGTTATACACCTCGTGCTGCCAGATCTGAAGGCCTCCGTTGAGCCCCCATTCATGGCCGGGCTCGTCGAGTTGTGTGTAGGTGTTGAGATAGCCGTTGGGGTTTGTGGCCGCAGCCGCCGCGATACGGGCGATATAACCGTCGAGCTGCGCTTCCAGCTTCGGGTCGGGGTGCATCACGAGGAAGTCGGCCGAGCCCCGGATCATCTCATAGATAAGACCGTCGTACCAGGGCGGCCCCGCATGGCCCCCTTTTTGGCCGTCGCGAACCTTATCGAAGTTGTTCAATGCGCCGCCGCGGTCGTTTTCGAATTTTTGAAAACAATCGCGGATGGTAACTTCCTGCCACACTTTGAGCTTCGGCGACCAAAAATCATCCGCGATCGTCACGTTGCGGCTGGGTACCGGTTGCAAGGGGTGTAGCTGAAGATTCGACGAGGCGTTTGCATTTGGGGGAGCAGCGGATGCAGCGACGGAAACGACACCCACGGCCGACAAACCCTTAACGAAATTCCGGCGCGAATACACCATGGCTCCTCAGTAAACGCTCACAACAGACTCGCCCCGAGCGGCCAAACGGTAGCCGCGTTTGCTCGTTCCGGAGAGCCGCTGGGGCGGCTTGTGCGCTTGTTTGATCCTACTTTCCTCGTGCGGAGAGTGTTCACAGCGATACAGGCTGCAGGACAATCCGGTCAAACTTCCAATCTATAATCTATTACGCCGGTACGCGATGAGGCGTGGGAACTATGAACGAGCTTGAAAAACCTGACTTAAAAAACGGTGTTCCGCTCACCAGCATCCCAGACGGTGGGAAGCTGCTGGGAGTGGTAGATGGAGAGGACGTATTACTCGTGCGGCGCGGGACGGAATTTTTTGCCGTGGGCGCCCATTGTACGCATTACCACGGGCCGCTCGCGGACGGATTAGTGGTTGACGACGAAGTGCGATGTCCCTGGCATCATGCTTGCTTCAGCCTGCGTACCGGCGAAGCTTTGCGGGCTCCGGCGCTGGACGCAATCCAATGCTGGCACATTCAGCAAGCAGGCGACAACGTCTTCGTAAGGGAGAAAGTCGCGCCTGCCGGCCCCAAGCGAGTGTCGACTATGACGCACCCTTCTTCCGTCATTATCATTGGCGGAGGGGCCGCGGGTCTTGCCGCTGCCGACATGCTTCGACGCGAAGGATACGGCAATCCCTTGATGATGATCAGCGCCGACAGCGCCCCACCATGTGACCGCCCCAATCTTTCGAAAGATTTTCTGGCGGGAACTGCACCCGACGAGTGGATTCCACTGCGACCACCCGAGTGGTATTCGGAGCGAAACATCAACCTGATCCTCAATACGCGCGTTACATCTCTGGAAACGAAGCAAAAGAAGATCCGTACGAACGATGGCAAGATCTACGACTACGGAGCGCTGTTGCTGGCGACCGGCGCGGACCCGATAGAGCTGCCACTGGAAGGCGCCACGCCATCGCAGATCCTGTACTTGCGTTCGTTCGCCGACAGTAAGGCGATTGTGACCAAAGCGGAATCGGCGAAGCAGGTGGTTGTGGTCGGAGCGAGCTTTATTGGCTTGGAGGTGGCTGCCTCGCTGCGGACAAGAGGGGTCGCTGTGCATGTGGTTGCGCCCGAACAGGTACCCATGGAAAAAATACTCGGATCCAAAGCCGGAGCTTTCATTAGAAGCCTTCATGAGTCGCACGGAGTGGTGTTCCATCTAGGCGAGACGGTGAGACGTGTTGACGAAGAAACGGTAACGCTGAGTGGCGGACAGACCATCGAAGCTGATTTCGTGGTTCTCGGTGTGGGCGTGCGGCCATCGATTGCCTTGGCAGAACAAGCCGGCTTGACGATGGACCGCGGGATTGCGGTGAATGAATATCTAGAGACCGACGCCCCGGACGTTTTTGCCGCAGGGGATGCAGCACGCTGGCCCGATCCTCACAGTGGCCAGCGGATTCGAGTAGAGCATTGGGTGGTGGCCGAACGTCAAGGGCAGACGGCCGCGAAGAACATGCTGGGCAAGCGCGAGCGCTTCGAAGCGCCGCCATTCTTTTGGAGCCAGCACTATGACGTCCCGATCAATTATGTCGGTTATGCGGAAAACTGGGACACGATCCAGATTGATGGAGACATTGAAAACAGGGATTGCGCGATCAGATACAGGCGGGGCGGACGCACGTTGGCAGTAGCGACCGTTTTCCGCGATGTGGAGAGTCTAACGGCAGAGGCGGAAATGGAGAGACTGATCAGTAGCAACAGAGGAAGCGCTGGCGCTGACTGACCGCTTATGATCAGGGACCGACATTTTTATGAACTACCGAACGGCTGGAGTGGTTGTGTTCGCGTGCGCGTTGGTTACGGTGTTCTGTGCGAATTCTTATGAGAACCCGCGCAAAACGGGCCCGGAATCACGCGTCCCACCCAAAGGACTAGCGGGTTCCTTCCCCGTCTGGTGGCACGCAGCCGGGCCCTTTGCGCTCTCACGAGAACCAAAAGCTAAGCGTCAGTTTCAGCTGGTCGCTATTTCCCCACAGTTCTGGGACTTATTCGATCACGACGCCAAGCTGACGCCGGTGGCTTCAGGATTCGGATTCACGGAAGGCCCGGTCTGGGATCCGGCCGGTTTCCTATACGTCAGTGATGAAGAGCAGAACAAGATCTATCGTGTCCATCTGGACGGAACGAAAGAGACGCTGATCACCCTCGGCGACCCCGACGGCAACACTTACGACAAACAGCATCAACTCATTGATTGTGCGAGTGTATTGCGCGCCATCATTCGCGTGCAGCCCGACGGCAAAAACACGGTGTTAGCGGACAAGTTCGAGGGAAAGAAGTTCAATAGTCCAAATGACGTGGTTATTGGTCCTGACGGTGGAATCTACTTCACCGATCCCACGCTCGACCTTCCATCCGATCAGCGAAAGGAGATACCGTTTCAAGGCGTTTACGGTCTAGATAAGAACCGGGGCGTCCGTCTCCTTATCAGCGATATGGCACAACCCAACGGAATAGCGTTCTCGCCAGACGGCAAGCGAATTTATGTCGATGACAGCGAACGCAAGGACATTCGTGTCTTCGACTTCGATTCGAGCGGCAAGGCTTCGAATGAGCGCGTGTTCGGAGAAGAAAAAGAAGACGGGGGTGTTCCCGATGGCATGCGCGTTGATGAGGCCGGCAACTTGTACGTGACCGGACCCAAGGGCATCTGGGTTTGGGATCCTCAAGGACATCACCTTGGCACAATCGTTGTGCCTGAGCAACCCGCGAATCTCGCCTGGGGCGACAAGGATTATCGCAGCCTCTACATTACTGCGGGTACGTCGGTTTATCGCATTCGGACCAAGGCTAAGGGTTTTGTGCCGTACTTAGAGTAACTTCACGACGAGTAACTTCACGAGCTAAGAAAGCCATCTCTGAGCTTCCGATCAGAGGCTTATTTCACGGCAAGTCCGGCTAGCAGCCCGCCGTCGACGAGATAGTCGGCGCCGGTACAGAAGCCTGCTTTGGTTGAGGCGAGGAAGGCCGCTAACTCGGCGACTTCTTCGGGAGTGCCAACCCTCCCGAGCGGGTGTGCATCGCCGAAACGTTTAAACACATCATCGAGGGGCAGGTCAGGCGAGAACGTGCGGGCAGCCAACTCCAGCATGGGAGTGGCAATAGAGCCGGGGCTGATCGAGTTAACCCGAATCCCGTCAGGAGCGTAGTCGAGCGCGAGCGCGCGGGTGAGGCTGAGAATTGCTCCTTTGGAAGTTACGTAGGCCGCGACCCCACGCTGACAGGCGTGACCCTGAACGGATGCAACATTCACGATGGCACCGCCACCGCGCTTTTTCATTTCAGGAACGCTGAGCCGGGTGAACAGGTAGATGCCTGTAACGTTCACGCTCAGGCAGCGGTTCCATGTTTCGAGATCCGTCTCTGTGACAGTGCCGTAGGGGTGAATAGCCGCGGCATTGATGAGGATGTCGAGAGCACCGAACAACTGAACGCATCTCGCAACCGCGGTTTTCGCATCTTCGGGAGAAGAAACGTCGCAGCGCCGAATCTCTATTGAAAGATTTTTTGATGTAGCGTCGCGTTGAAGCTCGGCGTTTGCAGCGGAATCGATTCCGCAAGCCAACACGTGAGCTCCGCCGCAGGCGAGGCGTTTTGCGATGGCCTTTCCGATGCCGGTCGTTCCGGTGACGATAACTGCCTTGTTTGCGAAGTCCTGCACGGCGCTACACCTCGACGGCTTTCAGACAGGCGCGAAGATAGCCCATCGCGAAGGCCATCCCGGAGTGCCAGGGTGCATCACAGGCGAGTTGCGGCGCGTGGTCCGGGATGATCATTCCTTTGAAGTTGTTCTTTTTCAAAATTCGGAAGATACGGAGCACATCGATGTCACCTTCATCGATGTGTGTCTCTTTATACTCGGGAACTTTTCCGCGCACGTTCCGCAGGTGAATATAGGCGATGCGCTGTTGGCCGCTGTAGCGATCGACTGCCTCATAGACGTCGCCGTCTCGCATCTCGGCGATTGTTCCTACACAGCATTCAAGCTGATTGGACTCGCTGCGATTGATATCGATGAGTTTCTGATATAGGTCGGGACGATACACGAGTCGAGGCTGTCCGCGTACTGTCGGCAACGGAGGATCGTCGGGATGAGCGGCCAGGCGGACGCCGGATTGTTCGGCTACCGGAAGACATTCATTTAAGAACTCCCCGGCGCGCTGCCAGAGTTGCTCTGAAGTGGTAGGCGGAAGGATTCCTGTGGGCGCGTCAGGATCATAGATCATGTTCCAGACCATGCCGTTAGGGACCGGTGTGTCTACGGGGCCATTCATGCCCACGCTGATCGCGCCGCCACGTGCGAACGGACCTGTGACACGGCCGGCAACGCCCGCGATGCTGAAGTTGTAACCGATGATGGGAATGCCCACTTCGCCCACACGGCGGATGATCGTTTTGAGGCCTTCGAGCTGCTGTTTCTTGCGAGGACCGTCCAGCAACACGTCGGACCAGTGGGCGGGATCGAAATTCTCAATCGCTTCCCAGATCAGGCCGGCGTCTTCAATCTGCCTTTTGATTGCGCCCATTTCTTCTACGGTCCAAAGCTGCTCCGGGTCACCGGCGTAGCCCCACCCGGCGAGCTCGCCCACGGGTTGATCCTGACGGGAATTCGCAGCGCCTCCTTTGTTGAAATAATCAACCAAATGCACGACGACATGAGTAGCTCCGACCTGCCGCGCAAAAGCGAGATAAGCCGGATTCAACATGTGCCTGTAAAGACCGAAGCCTAATTTCATAAATGGACCTGATTATCTTGATCGTGTGTTCGCCGCATCCGCGTGCGGGACGGTACGGGGCAGCCAGATGTGACTAATCTGCTCCAGTGAGTAGCCCTTGGTCTCCGGAACGAAAAGCACGACGAAGATGAAGTTGATCGCGGCCATCGCGGCAAAGACAAAGAATGTTCCGGAGCTGCCGAGGCGCGCCTGCAGCAGAGGGAAAAACTGGTCGGCCAGATAGGCAAAGATCCAGATTGCCGTAGTTGCAATGGACATGGCCATGCCGCGAACCTTAGTGGGAAATATTTCCGATATGATCACCCAGCAGACGGCGCCGTTCCCGATGGCGTGGCCAGCAACGAAGGCCATGATGCCGCCCAGGATTCCGTTGCCAGTCGCGGCAAGCATGTACAGGCTCGCTACCAGAGCGAGTGACAGCGTCTGTAAGCATGTGCCGAAAAGGATGAGAGTCTTGCGCCCGGCTTTATCCACCAGCCAGATTGCAAAGAGGGTAAATATCAGGTTCACGACGCCGACCAATACGGATTGGAAGAAAGCGTCCGAAGCCTTTTGACCAGCGCTCTTGAAAACTTCAGGTAAGAACGAAAGCAGGCTCGTGATGCCGCTCGTCTGCGAGAACGCCGCGAGTAGAAAGCCGATGATGAGGGCGCGCCGGAACGGTCCTCGAAAAAGTTCTCTCAAGCCGCCTTCCTCTTCTGCCAGGGACTGCTCGATAGATGCTGCTTCTGATCGCGCTGCAACTTCGCCGTTAATGACCGCGAGGACATGTTTTGCCTGTGCCTGGCGGCCGACCTTCATAAGCCAGCGCGGACTTTCCTGCGAAAACGCTATCACTATGGCGAAGACGATCGCGGGAATTGCGGCAGCCGCGAACATCCAGCGCCAACCATGGGCGACTTGCCAGGACTCGCTGCCCGAGCGCTCGATCAACATGTTGACGTATACGGCACACAGAATTCCAGTAACGATTCCGAACTGATAGAGGACCACAAGTCGGCCGCGAACCTTGGCGGGTGCGATCTCGGCGATGTACATGGGCGCAACAATGGATGCCGCACCTATCCCGATTCCGCCGACGATGCGCCATGCAACGTATTGTGAAAACGAGCCGGAAATCAAAACGCCGAGGGAGGACAGTGCAAAGCAACCGGCACAGGCGTAGAGAGCGCGTTTCAGACCGAAGCGGTCGGCGACACCGCCGGCGGTTGCGGAACCAAACAGGCAACCGATAAGCGCACAGCCCGCGGCCCAGCCAATCGAAGCAGGCTGAAGTTGAAAATATTTCGAGAGATGGCCGATGGCGCCGCTGATGACGATGTTGTCGTAACCAAACAGAAAGCCGCCGAGAGAGGAGACAGCCGCCGCAATCCATAATGCAAATCGTCCGGCGTTTTGGCCTTTCGATTTTCTAGCTAGAGCGCTGCCGGATTCAATCATGGATTTGCAGGACTTTATCTTGACCGAAGAGAAAGCGACAATGGTATTGTAATCGTCGGTGGTAACGATAGGCAACAAGCCCGTGTAGACCACTGGATGTTCTAATGCTTTGCGCAATGCAGCAACGCAACTTTCCACGTGACAAAAGGCATCCGATGAAGATCAGAAAGTGGGGGCGGCTTCTGCTGGCACTTGCGCCGGCTATCAGTGCGGCGGCCCCGACGCGAACCGTGTGGCAGATCGGAAAATTTGACGAGTCACCCGTCGAGTTCTCAGAGGCTACGGAAGACCGTGTCACCTTCCAGGTTGGCAAGAGCAATGCTGAGAAGGATTGGCCGGGGCAGCAGACCACGGGGCATCCTTACCGGATCGTCTTTGCGCTAGAGTCCACCCAGGGCGCATACACGCTGAAGATCGCCACGCTAATCGACAGACCACGCGTCCCCGCGCTGCAAATTGATGTGAATGGCCGTGCGGGTATCTTTTTTTTACACCCTAAGCTGAGTTATTCGCGTAGTGACTTCAGCTACGCCTTTGATCCTCATGAGTCCCAGAGTGTTGTCGACATTGAAGTGCCCGCTGCGTTTCTGAAGACCGGCGAAAACACGATCACGATTACCTGCGTAGACGAACCCGCGACGCCTCCGGCCGAAGAGGAGATTGGGGGAATCAGTTACGACGCTATAAGCCTGGAACAGGATGCAGCGCGCTCTGTGCGGGAGCGCGAGGCAACAGTGCGGGTGGAACCCACCATCCTATACCGGCAAACGCCGGCGGGGCTGGCTGAGATCGTGGATGCGTTTGTGCGCTTTCCACGTCCATGGGTCGCGGGGCATGCAGTTTTAGAAGTGAACGGCCAGCGATACGCAGCGGATTTCCCGGCCGGAGAGTTCGGCGAGCAGCGGCTTTCTTTCGATGTCCGCGAGTGGAACGGGACAGTTCAGGGCAAGGTTCAGTTGTCTTCCGGGTCGAAGCGTGCTGTCGAAGTTACTTTGATTCCGGAGAGGAAATGGAGCCTCTATGTTGTTCCCCATACTCACTTGGACGTCGGCTACACAGATTACCAGGGAAAAGTTGCAGAAACGCAAGCAAGAGTTCTGAGCCAGGCCGATGCGCTCATCAACGCACATCCGGATTTTCGGTTCTCCATGGATGGCTCATGGAACCTGCAGCAATTGCTGAGCACGCGTCCGAAGGAGAAGCAGGACGAGATTATCAACCTGATTCGCGGCGGCAAGATGGCGATGCCGGTGCAGAACTGCAACCTGTTGACAGGGTACGCTTCGCTTGAGACGCTTTATCGATCGCTATACGCCTCAAAGGCGCTAGCCGAACGGTACGGCCTACCGTTCGAATACGCCAATATCACGGACGTTCCGACTTACTCGGGAAGTTATCCATCCATCCTGGCGAGCAGCGGCGTGAAGTATTGGGTCGCGGCGTCGAATAACGATCGCGCTCCCATCTTTTCCTACGACCACTGGAACGAGAAGTCGCCGTTCTGGTGGGTGGGGCCCGATGGGAAGAAAGTCTTGTTCTGGTACTCCCGGCATTACATGCAAGTACAGACGTTGTTCGGATTGCCTCCACAGCTCAACGCTATCCGTGAGTCCCTTCCGATTTATCTCCAGGCTTACTCGAAGCCGAGCTACAAACCGGACGTGGCTCTGATTTACGGGACGCAGGTAGAGAACACCGACCTTTTTCCCTCAACTGCGACGTTCGCGGACGACTGGAACAAGCTGTATGCATATCCGAAGCTCGTCTACTCGACTTTTCCCGACTTCTTCCACTACCTGGAGCGGCATTACGGAGATCAGCTCGAGACCTTCAAGGGCGATGGTGGCGGGTATTGGGAAGACGGCATCGGAAGCGACGCATATTATGCCCAGGAAGACCGCGAAAATCAGAACCGCGCACTGTCGGCTGAGATCCTATCCACGGCGACCCATACTATCGATCCAAATCTGAATCCGCCGAAAGGGCTGTTTGCCGATATTTGGGAAAACATCATTCTGTTTGCCGAGCATACGTGGGCTTCCTATAATTCCGTCTCGCAGCCTGATCACGATGAAACGGTCAAGCAGCTAAAAGTGAAAGATGACCGCGCGGACCGGGCCGCGTTCGAAATCCATGACGTGATCAACCGGTCCATGAGCCAGCTCGCGAACGAGATTCACGTGCCGGCGAACACGCTGGTTGTGTTCAATTCGCTGAATTGGAAGCGCGATCTGGTAGTTGAGACGGATCTGTTGGAGCATCCGAAGCTGATGGACCTGACGACTCAACAGCAGGTGCCACTCGAGGTGCTGCACAGCAAAGAGAAATTCTTGCACGTTCGCTTTGTTGCGAAGGATGTGCCGGGTGTCGGGTATAAGTGTTTCAGCATTGAATATGCAAAGGAGGGTGGCCCGTCAGAACCTCAAAGAACCCACGAGGATACGATCGAAAACAACTTCTATCGCATTAAGGTTGACGAGACAACCGGGTCAGTGAGCAGCATCTACGACAAGCAACTGCAGAGAGAGGTTGTGGATGCAAAGAGCCCGTATAAATTCGGGCAGTATCTGTATGTGACGGGTGGCGATGGCGACACGCAGATGATCAATCCATTTCCGGCGCTGCCGCCTGGGCAATTATCCGTCCACGCGGCCGGCGGAGGAAAGTGCCTGGGGATCGAGAAGATGCCTTGGGGTCAGTCGATACGTCTGATGAGTTCCAGCACGAACACGCCGCAGATCGAGACAGAGATTCTGTTGTTTAACGATGAGAAAAAGATAGAGTTCCGTTATGACGTGCGGAAGAATTATACGACCGAGAAAGAAGGCGTCTACTTTGCTTTTCCGGTCTCCGTGTCGCAGCCGGCTTTCCTGTATGCCACCCAGCAGCAGTGGGTGGATCCGGCGCGTGACCTTATGAAAGGAGGCAGCCTGGAATGGTTCAACATCCAGCAGTGGATGGCGGTCCGGGACGCAAGCCTGGCAGTAGGAATTGTTCCGTTGGACGCGTCGCTTGCAAGTTTTGGTGACATCAATCGCGGCACTTGGCCGGGAACATTTGCTCCTAAGAGCGCTACGATTTTTTCTTACGTCATGAATAACTATTGGCATACCAACTACCGCGCCGGACAGGGCGGCAATTTTACGTTTCGTTATGCGCTGACGAGTGCGCCGCAACTGGATGGCGCTGCGCTCACGAAGCTTGGGTTGGAGGAGATGCGGCCGGCGGAGCTGAATTACGTGGTGAGCCAGGACAAACCCGGTAATCCACCCCGGCCGCTGCCAGCCGAGGGCGCGAATTTCTTGAACAGCTCCGGCGACAATGTTGCGCTGATCACGTGGAAACAGGCCGAGAATGGAGATGGAACGATTTTACGGCTTCAGGAGATCGCGGGTAAACCGGCCGAAGCCCAAATTAGCCTTACAAAGGCAAACATTTCCTCAGCTCGGCTCTGTTCAAGCGTCGAAGTCGACATGCACAGCCTGCCAGTTGAGAACAACGCGATACATCTTACGTTTCAGCCTTTCGAAGTCCTGACCGTCCGGCTATTGGGGAACCCGCCCAAAACGGTCGCGGTGTCAAGTGCGCCTCCCAAAGGCTAATGGGTTCCTTTGCTGTCTGGTGGCGCGCAGCCGCGCCCTTTCGGCTTCTACGCAATCGGTAACCGTCGGCAAAACGGAGCCTGAGTTGCGAGGCCGAGACCGGCGATTGCTTGCGGAAAGTGAGGGCCGCAACCGGCCCTTTGCCGGCTAGTTACTTTCTAGTAACTTTCACTTAGGCGTTAAAAAAGTCTTGACCAAGGCAGTTTATTGGCTTATAGCTATTCGTAAAGGTCTAGCTCGCATTCTCCGTTCCTCGTAAGTAGTATCGACATAAATTCAGGAGTCTGAAAAAGTGATGTTTATCCGAAGGCTCACTAGCCTTGTTCTCTTCGCCGGCCTCGTTACCGGGCTACACGCCCAGACTACAAATGGAACGATAACCGGGACGATAACTGACCCGTCTGGCGCCGCCGTCGGCGGAGTTCAAGTGCAGATCACGAATCGAGATACCGGCGAGCAGCGTACTGCCACATCACAGGACAATGGCAGCTACATCGTCCCCCAGTTGCCGCCGGGCCGATACAGCATCAGTGTCGAAAAGCAAGGCTTCACAAAAGAAGTACAGACAAACGTTCAGTTGCTCGTAAATCAAAGTGCGACGCTCGATTTCAAGTTGTCGCTGGCCACGGTAGCGGAGACGGTGGAAGTGACTGCCGCTACGCCCCAGTTGAATACGACGAACTCGACGTTGGGGGATGTGGTTCAGCACCAGCAGATTGTTGATTTACCGCTGAACGGCCGCAACTTTACCCAACTGGCTCTCCTTACCCCGGGGGCTGCGCCGCAAGAATCCGGTCAACAATCGGCCTTTACGGTTAAACAGGGGGCGGGCGCAATCAGTCCATCCGTAGATGGTCAGCGAGGGCAGCAGAATAACTTCACCATGGACGGACTGTTGAACAATAACATCTACACCAATACGTGGGGCATCAGTCCGCCGCCCGACGCGCTGCAGGAATTCAACGTCCAGACGCATATAACCGACGCCGAATTTGCAATATCCTCCGGGGCGAATATCAACATCGTTAGCCGTTCCGGTACGAACCAGTTTCACGGCGACGTTTGGGAGTTCTTTCGCAACGACGCATTGGATGCGCGCAACTTTTTCGATGCGACGAAGCCGCCCTACAGACAGAATCAGTATGGGGTGACATTTGGCGGCCCGGTGATAAAAAATAACACCTGGTTTGAAGCGTATTGGGAGGGCTTCAGATCGGCGCAGAGTTTAAATAACTTCGCCAGTGTTCCTACGGCTGCGATGCGGAATGGCGACTTCTCGGCACTTCTGGGGTCTCAAATCGGAACGGACAGCCTCGGCAGACCGATCTACCAAAATGAAATTTTCGACCCGACTACCAGCCGGCCGGATCCGAAAGATCCAGCCAACACCATTCGGGATCCTTTTCCGGGAAACATCATTCCAACCAGCCGGCTGAGTCCCGCGACACTTCAGACGTTGCAGAAGTACTACCCGCTGCCCAATCTCAACGTCGGCACTGGCGTTCTTCCAAACTATCAATGGGCCGGCGGCAACGATACAAGCAGCGACCAGACGGGAATACGAGTGGACCACCGTTTTGGGGACAACGACAGCATCTTCGGCAGGTATAACCGGTCAAATGCCACGCTGTCTCGGCCCGAGGGGCTTCCCACCTATGATCAATCGCTGGTTAATTACGCCCAGAACCTGGCGCTTGGTTACACCCATCTGTTCAGCCCGACGGTGATCTTAAATGTGCACTATGGCTGGACGAATACAAACTTCGGCCAGTTCGATGAGGCGTCCGGCCAGGCGTTTATCGATGCCATAAACTTCTCGCAACTGGCGCCGACGAAGAATGGAATTGCGCTTGGGCCGAATATGGGAGTTTCGAACGGATATACGGGCGTCAGCCAATTTGCCATCCCGCTCGGCCCACAATACAACAGCGACGGGCACGTGGACCTGTCTGTTGTTCACGGGAAGCACACCATCGGAGTGGGGGCGATGATCTACCACATCCATAGCTTCGATGATGGATGGGGCATGGGGCCGAGCTTTGACCAAACCGCGACGTCTCAAGGCGGATTGATCAACGGATCTGGTTATGGCCCTGCCAGTTTCATGCTGGGACTACCCGATAGTTTATTCGGTTTCCTTGGAAATACGTCGGCAGACGAACGCGCTTGGTGGTATGGAGGATATATCCAAGACCAATGGCAGGTTTCTAGCCGACTAACTGTCACTGCTGGGTTGCGCTATGACTTTGTAGAACCGCCGAGCTACGGCAGTAAGATCGTTTCCGGTCTGAACGTGCTAACTGGTAACTTCTTGATTTCCGGGCCAACGCCACCGCTTTATCCGACTGCCAATGTCCGTAAGACCTACTACGATCCGGATTACAAGGGTTTTCAGCCGCGATTCGGACTTGCTTATCGAGCGACCCCAACCACCGTCATCCGGACTGGCTTCGCCCAGTTTGACGATCACAACAACGTATTAGTCCAGGAAGCTCAGGATCCGCGCATATCTTGGCCTGAGGGCGTCGGCGTTTCACAAAGTGATCTCAATCATGGACTCCCAACCGAGTCCTATGACAACCTGCCGTCGTATAGCTCTTTCTTTAATCCTTTGCAACCATTGGTGGCCTTCGGCGCGGATAACAGAAACAAGACTCCGTATTCACTTCAGTACAACTTCGGAATCGAACAGCAACTCCCGCAGTCGACGATCCTCAGCTTGAATTACGTGGGTTCCGTCAGCCACCATCTGTTTATCCAGCCGACCGGAAACACCGCCTTGTATCCTGGGCCCGGGCCCATCGCGGACCGGCAGCCATTCCCGCAATATGGGGGCGGCTTTTCATTCGATGAGAACGTCGGTAACTCCAGTTACAACGGTTTGCAAGTGAAACTGCAGAAAAATCTTTCGTCCGGTCTCAACTTTCTGCTTTCTTATACCTGGTCTAAATCGTTGGATATCCAGTCGGAGGGACAGTCGGGATCGATTGAAAGCATTTACGATTACGGGCGCGACCGGGGCCCTTCCGATTTTAATCGCGCTCAGTTATTCGTCTTCAGCGGAAATTATGCATTACCCGTCGGCAAGGGTAAAAAGTATCTGTCAAATTCCAATGGATTTGTAAGAAGCGCTCTCGGCGACTGGAATTTAGGTTGGATTCTCACTCTGAATACTGGCCAGCCGTACAGCATACAGTCGGGAGGAGATATAGCGAACGTCGGTGGGGGCACTCAGCGCGCTCAAAATATCGGAGATCCTAATTCCGGATTCAACCAAAGCATTCAGGAGTGGTTCAATACCGCTGCCTTTACGCTCCCCGCGCCATACACCTTCGGCAACGAAGGCCGGAATAATCTTACCGGACCTCCGGTGTAATCACGAGTACCGCGCTTCCGGACTCGAACCGTGAAATTCAATTCGCACTTAAACTGATGTTCTAATCTTGAGCTAGGACGCTTCAACTGAGCGTTCTAGCTCCTCATGTTTTTGTTGCCGACCTTGCTATTCACTGTGGTTGCCGGATGCGATGATGGCGTGAAGACGGCTGTTGCTGCACTCAAGCAAAACAACCCCGGGGAGGCGCTGCGCGTATTGGAGCCGCTGCGCTCCCGCTGCACGCAAATGAGTGCCTTCTATGAAGTTCTGGGATTGGCAAACGAGCTGGCGGGAAACAAGACCGCCGGTG
>Ga0207085_1034_pt1 | contig 22750 bp, 20 predicted proteins | sample Alteio_BWMinHeat_53_FD_153542 | JGI IMG/M metagenome (GOLD analysis project Ga0207085, IMG submission 153542) | Enriched cells from forest soil in Barre Woods Harvard Forest LTER site, Petersham, Massachusetts, United States -... | ecosystem: Environmental > Terrestrial > Soil > Temperate forest >...
CAACGTCAGAGGAGTATTGGTCTGCCGGGCAAAGTAAGAAATCTTTTGCGGCTTTCCATCTTCTTCCAGCTCAAAGTCTTCTTTCGAAAGACTTGTGACCAGCTTCCCGTCTTTGTCGCGGACCGTGGCCAAAACATTGACCACTTGCACGCCGCCGGAAAACGTCGCCGGCTTGTCCTGGGCCAAGAGCACGCGGCCCCCAAGAACGGACACCGCTCCAGACGCGAGAAGGTCGCGGCGCGAAAGCAAAACATTCCCGCTCATTCGAAATTGAACCTCCGAAATACGGAAAGACGTTGGCGAGGAGGCCCAGGTTGCCTTGGGACTGTAAGGCTGTATTAGCGGCCGGCTACGGCCTTAAGTGCGGCGCGTCCCGGACTGGGCGCGGGAAAAACGCTGACGTTAACCCGTCGCGGAGCCGTCGCGTCGGCCAGGAAAGCCAACGAGGCAGGAGTTTTCGCGGCCAAGTCCGTGCCATGCGTATGCATGTCGCGCAAGAGCTTTCGCCCTTCCGCGTCACAGCCGGTTACCTCTGAGATATCCACCACTATCCGTCGTGGAAGGGCTTCACCTAATGCAAACGCCCAGGTGTCAGCTATTTTGCGGACTGCGTCGCCGGCAAGTTTTCCTTGCACGACAATCCGAAACTCGTGGGCTCGGTCCTGTACTCGCATGATCGACATTAAGGAACCTTCGTGATCTGTTGTGTAGGACTACAAACATAGCGAGGGGTTTCGCAATTTAATGGGGAAAGTTGTCCGTAACAAATACAGGTTAAGCTGGATCTCGCAAGTAGGCACATTCGGGCTTTTTATTAAGGGGACAAATACACAAAATGGCTAGGAAAATCCTCGCGGGTCTCCCGTATCCGCAAGGCGCAACCTGGGACGGCACAGGTGTAAACTTTGCGCTTTATTCGGAAGCGGCGACCAAAGTCGAGCTTTGCCTGTTTGAATCGGCATCCAGCGACAAACCGGAATGCATTGAGCTGAGGGAATGCACCGGCTACGTCTGGCATTGCTATGTTCCCGGTTTGTCCATCGGACAGCTCTACGGCTATCGAGTTCACGGCCCTTATGAACCCGAAAAAGGCCAGCGTTTCAACTCAGCCAAATTGCTGATCGATCCGTATGCAAAAGCACTGTCCGGACAGGTGAACTGGGACTATCCACTCTTTAGTTACAATTACGCCGACGGAAAAGAAGACCTCCAAATCGACGAGCGCGATGATTGCCTTGGCGTTCCTAAAGGCGTTGTTACCTCCTCACACTTTGACTGGCAAAACGACCGCTCTCCCGAGACGCCCCTGCATGAATCCGTCATCTACGAAGTGCACGTGAAAGGATTCAGCGAGCTCAACCCGGACGTACCGGAGGCGGTCCGCGGAACGTATGCCGGGCTCATCAGTCCCGCGTCCATCGACTACTTGAAAAAACTCGGGGTCACGGCCGTCGAGTTAATGCCGATACACGATTTTCTCGACGACAAACACCTGGTAGAAAAGGGCTTACACAATTACTGGGGCTACAACACCACCAACTTTTTTGCCCCTGACGCACGCTATTCGAGCGCTGGAAACACCGGACAGCAGGTCGGCGAGTTCAAGACGATGGTCAGAGAACTCCACCGGGCAAACATCGAAGTGATCCTCGACGTGGTTTATAACCACACCTCCGAGGGCAATCACATGGGTCCGACGCTCAGCTTTCGCGGCATCGATAACGCCGCCTACTATCGTCTTGTTCCCGACAACCAACGCTTTTACATGGACTACACGGGCACCGGGAACACGCTGAACATGCGCCACCCACAAGTGCTGAAGCTCGTGATGGACAGCTTGCGCTACTGGGTGCTCGAGATGCACGTCGACGGCTTCCGGTTCGACTTGGCGGCGGCCCTTGCCCGCGAGCTTCACGACGTGGACCGGCTGTCGGCATTCTTCGATGTCATCAATCAGGATCCGGTCCTTTCCAAGGTAAAGCTGATCGCCGAGCCCTGGGATGTCGGCGAAGGAGGTTATCAGGTCGGCCGGTTCCCGGCGTTGTGGGCCGAATGGAACGGCAAATACCGCGATGTCGTCCGGCGGTACTGGAAGGGCGACGACGGACAGCTTGCCGAGTTGGGTTATCGCCTGACGGGCAGCAGCGATCTCTATCAGCGAGATGGGCGGCGTCCCTCGGCCAGCATCAACTTCGTCACAGCCCATGACGGATTCACGCTCACCGATCTGGTGAGCTACGACACAAAGCATAATGATGCCAACGGCGAAGACAACCGCGACGGAACAAACGATAACCATTCCTGGAATCACGGCGCGGAGGGCGCGACGGACGACCCGCATATCATCGAGCTTCGCGAGCGCCAAAAACGAAATCTTCTGATGACCATTTTGTTCTCGCAGGGCGTGCCCATGATCTGCGGCGGCGATGAAATCAGCCGGACGCAGAATGGAAACAACAATGCATATTGCCAGGATAACGAGATCAGTTGGACGCACTGGGATCTTGACGAACGAAAGAAGGCCTTGCTCGAGTTCACGACCAATCTGATCAGCTTGCGACGCGAGCATCCGAATTTCCGGCGTCGCAAGTTTTACCAGGATCGCCAAATCAGTCCCGCCAAGACAGGTAAGCAGCAAGTGAACGGGCTTGAGATCAAAGACATCGTCTGGTATCGGCCCGACGGCGGTGAAATGAACGAAGACGAATGGAACGCCGGTTGGATCCGCTGCCTTGGCGTGCTGATGAGCGGCAAGACACTGGATGATATGGATCGCCATGGCGAACCGATACGGGATCAAACTTTTCTTCTCTGTCTGAATCCGCATCATGAAAACATTCAGTTCTACATGCCGCCTTGTACGCCGGGGAGCGCCTGGGAAATAATTTTGGATAGCCGTGATGCTGTAACCACAAAACCTCAGATCGTGAAACCGGGCGACTGTTACGACATGATTCCGCGTTCGACGGTTCTTCTGCGTGAGGCCGAGGAAGTTAAAATCGAGAGTTCCAAAGCTTAATTCGTTATGCACTCTTTCCTGCAAGACGCGCGCTATGCGGTGCGCAGCATGCGCCAGCGTCCCGGCTACTTCGCCGTAATCCTGCTGACGCTGGCTCTTGGGATCGGTGCGACGTCGGCGATTTTCAGCGTGCTGGATGCGGTGCTGCTGCGGCCGCTTCCCTTCCCGCATTTGGAGCGCCTGGTCACGCTAGGAGAGGCGACCGGCAGCGGAGAAGACTTCAGCGTCACCTGGAACAACTTTGAAAATTGGCGCTATGAAAACCACACCTTCGAGGCAATGGCCGCTTTCTACCGCGGCAACTATTCTTTGACCGGGCGCGGCGATCCGATCGTCACACACGCGGCGATCGTTACGAGCAGCTTCTTTCGCCTGATTGGAGCGCGGGCGATGCTGGGCCGAGTGTTCGATGACTCGGCTGATAAAGCCGGCGCGGCCGAAGTTGCGGTGGTGAGCCATTCGTTTTGGGCAAACAAGCTCGGCGCCGATCCGAAGGCAATCGGATCAACCGTTGATCTGGACGGAAAAGCCGTCGCGGTAATCGGCGTCTTGGCGCCTGGGCACGGTCTGTTTTTTTCGCGCGACACCGATCTGTATCTGCCATTGGCTCCGAGCGCCGCGAGGCAAGGTGATCAACACGGATCGATTCGCGCCCTCGCACTGCTGAAACCCGGTGTGCCGCTGCGTACGGCGATAGCCGACCTGACACGTATTCAAGAACGGGCGGCGGAAACAGGTTCTGCAGATCCAAATCGGGGAGCAGAAACCGGACACGTCGCGCAGGGCGGTTTTCTGGAGAAAGATGCAACGCAAGAAATCCGCCCGACGATGGCGTTTCTGTTTGGCGGAGTGCTTCTGGTGCTGCTGATCGCGTGCGCCAACGTTGCGAGTTTGATCCTGGCGCGAAGCACACAACGAAGCGGCGAAATGGCGGTGCGTCTGTCGATCGGCGCCGGCCGCGGACGCCTGATCCGTCAATTGTTGACAGAAAATCTGCTGATGGCCGTCTTGGGTGGAATTGCCGGCGTGACAGCCGCATTTGCCTGCCTGAAACTTCTAGTCCGGCATGCGCCTCAGAATATTCCACGGCTGGCCGAAGTTCGCCTGGATGCGCATTCTCTCCTCTTTTCACTCGTCGTCACTTTGTTGACGGGCTTGCTGGTTGGTCTGGCACCGGTGTTCTTCTCGGCGCGGATCGATCTCCGTGGGGTACTGAACAGCGATTCGCGGACAGCTACCGGAACGCGCCGCAGCCAGTCGCTTCGCAGCCTGCTGGTAACAGGCGAAATCGCGGCAGCGCTGATGCTCGCATTTGCAGCAAGTTTATTCTTCCAAAGTCTTTGGCGCGCCGAAAACGCTAGCCTTTCTTTCGATCCCGAGCATGTACTGGCGGTGGAACTGCAACTCCCCGGCATGCGCTATGCGACGCACGAAGCTGTGCAGTCGTTTTATGATCGCCTCGAACCCGATTTACGCACACTGCCGGGCGTGACCGACGTGGCCGCTACCAGTTCACCACCCTCGGGCGGCGACCGCGGCGATTGGTTCTACTCGGTCGATGACGCGCCACAACCCACACGCAGCGACGTGCCGGTCGCGCTGATCAACGTGGCAACGCCCGAGTACTTTCACGCGATGCGCATTCCGCTACGCGAAGGCCGTGCGTTCACGGCTTCGGATCGGCATGGCGCGCCCGACACCGCGATCGTCAACCAGACGTTCGCGAGAAAGTGGTTGCCGCAAACATCGGCGGTCGGACACAAGATCAAGCTCGGCGGCCCATACATGGACGGGCCAACGCAGCAGATTATTGGCGTAGCGGCGGACGTCAGTCAGATGGGTCTCGATGCCGACCCGCTGCCGGAAATTTACCAGCCCTTTGCGCAATCGCCGCCGAATGCGATGGTGCTGCTGCTGCGCACAAGCGGAGCTCCAAACACGATATCTACCGCAGTCCGCCGACGGGTAGCGTCGGTCGACCCGCTGCTCCCGATTCAGCATCTTGGCCCGTTTCAAGAGTCCCTTTTAGCAACGCTCGATCGGCGCTTGTTCATTACGCGCCTGGTTGGTGCATTTGCACTGCTCGCACTGGCGCTGGACTTAGTCGGGGTCTACGGTCTGCTGAGTTACTGGGTCAGCTTGCATGAAGAAGACCTTGCTATCCGGGTGGCGCTTGGCGCCCGCCGCGAAGCAATCCTCCGCCTGGTGGGCGGCCGGGCGTTGCGACTGATTGCAGCGGGCGGAGTGTTGGGCACGCTCGGCACAGTATGGGCCTCGCGTTTGATCGCCGCACTCTTATTCGATACGGCACCGGGCATCGCCTCCGCCACATTGACCGCGATGATCCTGGGCGCTTGCTTCATCGCGGCGGCCGTGGGTCCGGTGTGGCGAGCCAGCCGCATCGATGTATTAAAGAGGCTTCGGCGTAGCTAGCCGGCAAAGGACCGGTCGCGGCCCTTGATGAGTAAGCCGGCGTTACACCGCGACCCAAGTTCCGTTTTGCCGCCGATTACTTAAGAAGCAACGACGCCTGAGGCCGTCCGCGGCCAAGATTGGCCGCTCCACCACCAGTTAGCTTTCGGACGCCGGAGCATCGTGCGGCGCGTGAGGAACAACCGGCGGCTTCGGAGGTCCCGGATGTTCCCCGTCGTCCTTGTGCAGCGTAATGTCACCGCGATTGGTGTTGAGATGCAAATCCGGCCCCTTTCCGCTAGCTCCTTCGAGCCGGCTTCCGTGGCCTTCGGTGCGCTCATTGAACGAAACGCCGAGGTCGTTTTCGATGCTTCCGTGATCGGTTGACGCTGTGAGCGCGAAGTTCGCAGTCTGGGGCAACGCCAAATCGATGTCGCCTGAGCGCGAGTGCACGACTATTTTTCCGAGCGGCACGCGCCCGGGGCGGAGACCGACATCGCCCTTATCCACATCCACTTCCAGATCGCCGTTGAAGGCCGCGATTGCCATATCGGTGGCGCTGGCCTTTACACGCGTGGGACCAATCAAGTCGCGCGCATCCAGGCTCCCACGAGCCAACTTCAGCTCGCCGGCGACACGGGCTGTTTCAAATGTTGTGCGCATGCTTTCAACGCGTACCGGTTTCGCGATGTCATCGAGAGTAATTTCGCCGCTATAGTCGCCGCTGACATTCACTTCCCCGACAACTCGAGTCAGTGCGACATCGTCGCCGCGTCCACGCAGCGTCACGGATCCTCCGACATCCGAACAACGGATCTCGTCACTTTTGCGTGTGTCTACGTGCACGTTGCCTTTAACATCCTGAATGCGTACCCCGGCGTTTGCACTGTTTACGTCTATGTCGCCGGTCAGGTCAGAGATTTCAAAGTCGCCATACGTCCCGGTCGCTTCCAAGCTGGAATGTTTCGGAATGGAGAGCTCGAGGTTGGTGGTAACCGAAGTACGCGAGCCTGCCCGATCCTGATTGCAGCGAATGATAATTGTCTGGCCTTGTACGATCACTTCTACAGGAGTTTGTGAATCCACGCGGGCGGCGGCACCGTCATCGAGCGCACGCACTACTTTGTGCCCATTTAACTGAACCGAGTTGCCGTCCACGCCGGTTATTTTGGCATCGCCTCGGAAGTTTTCGATTACAATCTTCGGAGCATCCACGGTGGTCTTCTGCACGGGGGACACGGTAAAGTCATGCTCGTTGCCGAGCATTTCGATGCCGCGCTGAAAGCCCGCGCCTCGCCACCAGGCACCGGGCTTCTGGAATTCGTACGTCGCGAAGCCGGCGAAGCAAATCAGCAGCACAATAAACCATCCACCGCCGCTGATTCCGTTGTAAGGAACGGGCGTGCCACGTGCCGTCCAGATGCCGATTTCAATCAATTGCACCACGCCCCAAAGAATTAAGGCAAAGGGCCAAAAGCGAGAGAAGATGTCGACGATCTCAAACTCCGGCGAGATCGTGTGGATGAGAAACAGGACGCCGATCGCGATCAGGACCAGCGGCCCGCCAAGTGAGCGGCGCGGCCTCATCTAGCGTCTCCTCCAGTAAACGGTCCCCCCGGACCTGAGGCGGTAAATGGTCCGCCTCCCGGACCTTGGGGAGGTGGCGGCGGGTACGGCGGCTGCGACGGATATTGACCGGGATACGGCGGTGTAAACGGCGGTGTTCCCACGAACGGCCGAGGCGCCACGGTACGTTCGAGCAACTTCATCACGCCAAGCACGATGATCAAGATCGGCCAAGTGAGGCTGAAGCGTAAAATGTCCGCCTGGTGAAGAGCAAACAAAACGCCAACGGTGATCAAGAGAATCGGCCCGCGGGCGGCGTGAAAGATGTAGGCGGTTCGGTTATTCACGGGTGGTCTCCACAAAGTGCGGCTGCACCGGAGGCGCTGGAGTAGACGCCGGGCGGCCCCGCAAGCGACCATATAGCATCGCTCCGCCGATAATGATCAGAACTACCGGCCAGAAACGCCCGATCGCCCGAAAATCCAATACATGCAAGGAATGCAGGAGAAACAGAATGCCGATGGCAATGAGCACGATTGGTCCCATGGGCACCGAGCTGGAAAACCGGTTCTGACCCACCAGGCTTGACCATTCTTCTACCGGCAATCCCAACTGCCGTTTGCGCGCCGTGTGGTATGCCTCAAATGGCATGTAGAAATAAAAGGCCATCGTACAGATGGAAAGAAAGATATGGCCCGACGATTCATCGGTTCCATTCGTGATGCTTACCAGCAATCCAAAAACGACTGCGTGCAGCAGGCCCTTCACATACTGGCCGTTGTAAATGGCTCCCACGCCGGGAATCAAACCCAGCAAGAATGCAAGGCCGGGCGAAGTCTGAATCGGGGTAACGGGAGTTGGCGGCGGCGGAGGCGGAGGCGCCATGTACGGGTTGGCCGCCGCACCACCACCAGCGTAGGCCATCGATGGTGCGTGCTCGTCGCAATAGACAGTTCCTTCTTCCACCCTTTGACAAACGCTGCACAGCGGCCGGCCGCAAGAGCGGCAAAATGCGACCGCGGGGCTCTCCGCGTGTTGATAGCAATTCATTTCTTTTCTCCCCGAGTCTGTTGTTGTGTAGGATTGGCAGCATTCGTCTGGGGCCGGGCGCCGGTCAGCGGCTGGCCTTCGTTTTTGGGCTTACGGCGCGCCTGGTTCTGCGCCGCAGCCTGCTGCTCTTCCATTTCCCGTAAGCGCACTTCAATGTCGTACACAAACCGGATGTTTTCGTAATATTTGACTGCGCGATCTTTCAATCGCACACCGCGATCTTCGAGATCGCTCACAATTTTTACCGGATTCAAATCGCCGGGCTGTATCTGCTGTACGCGAATTCCTGTGCAGCGCTGTAGCATAGCGAAAGAAAGAATCGTCATCGCCATGCCCATGGCAAACCTGGGCTGCAGCAAAGGCTGAATCCAGCGCGCGGTGAACTTGCTGAAGAAACCTTGCCGCTCATGCGGTTTCCGAGTACGTCCCACGGGCGCCAGATACGCAAGCCGAGTAACGAGCTCGGACGGCGGAACTACTTCTTCGGCGCGACCGGCCAGGAGAAGCCCGGTGGTGACATCGGCTTTGAATTGCTGGCAGGCGGAGCACTGCCCCAAATGGGCTTCGAGTGCGCCACGCTCGCGCGCGACTAAGGTGCCATCGAGGAAATCGGCGAGAGATGTTTCAACTTCTTCGCATGTCATCCTTGGTCACCTAAATGGCGGCGTAGCCGCAACGTTCTGCTAGACGGACACATTTTGCCGCCTCAACACTCTAGCCAGTTCGGCGCGTCCCCGGTTCAAGCGGGATTTTACAGTACCTTCGGGAACGTTTAGTACTTGCGCTATTTCCCGGTATTCCAGTTCCTCCAGATCGCGAAGAATGACCGCTTCACGTAATTCCGGCGATAGCTTTTTTAAGCCTGCCTGCAGCAATTCACTTGCTTCCCGCCCTACCACTCTGCTGTCAGTGCGTGCATATTGCGACGTTCTCTCTTCGAGCATCGGCAGTTTTTCTTCGATTGTGTCCGTCACGCGCTCCTGTTTCGTCCGGCGGTAATGATCCACCAGGAGGTTACGCGTCAATCGTGTCAGCCAGACAGTAAATGAGCCCTCGCCCGCGCGAAAACTGCCCAGCGTCTTGAAAATCCGGAGAAAGACGTCCTGGGTGAGGTCCTGCGCTTCATTGTCCCGGCCGGTGAACCGGTAACAGATTGCATAGACACGTTTGGTGTGGCTCTTGATAAGCTCTTCCCACGCGCCCTGCTCCCCCGTCAGGCAGCGCTCAATAAGGCTGTTTTCCGATTCCAAAGCGGTTCTGGTTCCGAGGCCCACTGCCACACCGAAGACCCACGGCAGAGCGGTGGCTCCCAAACGGAGTGGAGTCTTCGAGTTTAGCGAAACTGCAGCGGCCAGAGCGGCGGACATCGGGTTCACCAGCCGCGTGGGTAAATCCCAGCGGCGTCAACTATCTAAACGAAAAAGCGGGAGCGGAAGTTCAACCCTTGGCCTAACAGATTTCCGTTATTTTCATGCTCAATGCGCCGGCGAACCAGGACGACGCGCAATTTCAACTAAGTCAACCGCTACCAATCATATACAAACGACGGACCGAGGCATTTGCAAGCGACCGACCGACGCGATGCGGAGTGCGGCCAGTGACACTTGGCTAAACGAATGGCATGGTCGGTGTTTAGTGCGTAACTCTTGTGTTTGCTTGCCCATACGCCGGGAATCGGGCGCCATTGGTTGTACAAACTTCACAGTTGCAGCCGCCACGCTTGGGCTGGGGCATGTTGCCGACGCCCGGATGCCGATGTGGCCGTCGCCGCGGAGCGCTTCACGTTAGATGACGGTCAATCAGGTGTCGACGGTCATGCGCTGAACGCAGGATCCGCCGTTTGTCGGCGCGACCGCGCCGGATGCCGCCGCGATGCATACTATACATCATGCGGCGGACGCGGCTGTATCTTGACGATCACCTTTGGAGCGCTCTTCACGCCCGCGCCCGCAGTCAAAAGACCACGGTCTCGGAACTCGTGCGTGAAGCGATTCGTGACCGCTATTTCGGCAAACAAGACGAGCGGAGGAAGGCTATGCAGGAGTTTGTCGGGATTCGCATGGAGCGGTCAGAACCTTGCGATGCGGTAGAGCGGGTTCAAAATCTCCGCCGAGGCAAGCGGCTAGAACAGTTACACAAGAAATGACGGTCTTTGTCGATTCTGACATTCTGATTGAAGTGTCCCGCGGCGGAGATGCGCACATCGACTCGAAGTGGATGAACTTAAGCACCGCCGATGCGGCCGTTCTGTTTGCCAATCAGTGTGGCGGAACTGTAGGCTGGCCGCCGGGCCGAATGAATATCAAGTTCTTGATCATCTCTTCAAGCTCTGAGCTGCATGCCAGCTGCATGCCAATCGATGAGGCAACTGGTCGTTTGGCCGGCCTCTATTTACGACAGTACAGCCGAAGCCATAGCGTCGAAGTTACTGACGCATTTATCGCCGTTAGCGCTATCGCGAGCAGGCGGAGTTGATCAAGCATTGCAGTATAGAGGTGCGGTAGGATCGCCGTGGTTGAAAATCCTGAGAAGTCGAACGGATACGAGCGAATCGCGCCGATTTTCATTTCCGGGCGCGGACGGAACCACACTGGAGTCGGCGCGAGGGAGGTTGCCGAATGGTCGCGGTTGCTGCCCGACGGAGCGGCGGTTCTTGATTTGGGGTGCGGGCCCGGCGTGCCAATCTCCGAAACCCTGATCAACAGAGGTTTTAATGTATACGGCGTTGACGCTTCGCCCGGTATGGTGGCCGCGTTCCAAGCTAACTTCCCGTCCACGCCCATCCAGTGCGCGGCGGTGGAGGATTCGGACTTTTTCGGTCGCGGCTTCGACGCTGTTGTCGCGTGGGGTCTCTTTTTTCTCCTGGATCCAGAAACGCAACGCCAATTGATTGCGAAAGCGGCGGCCGTGCTGCCGAGAGGCGGGAGGCTTTTGTTCACCGCGCCGTCGGAGGTCTGTTCGTGGCCTGATGCCATGACGGACCAAACCTCCGTCTCGCTTGGCCTGGACGAATATCGAAATACCCTGGAAGCCAGTAGCCTGGAACTTGTCGGAACGCTGCTTGGTGATGGTCGAAACCATTATTATTCAGCGATGAAGCGATAGCGCTCTACTCGTGACCGCCTTGTAATTCGCCCCGGAGCACGATGATCGACGCTCTCGGGAGTATGTATGTCGTTTCATGACCGTGAGCGGTTATGGTTGTTTTGGACGGTGGTCCGTCGGGATCGGCGTGACCGGCGATCTTCCGGCCGATCCGCTCTGGATCTGCGTGCCATTGGTATTCAGTGGCGCCGAAAACAACTTGATCCACAGGTCCGTTGAAGAAACGAGACTTGCCGCCGGCATCTGCAAAGACTGGTTTTATGGCGTGGTCGTGATCTTTATCCTTGTTCACAAGCATGATGGACCACTTCTCATCGGGACGCTGGACAGTGTAGGCAGTTACTAGGGTGTTGCCATCTTTGTCTTTGATATCGCTGGATGTTTTGAATAGTTTGTGAATTGCGTCGATGGGCTGTACCCATTCCTTCGCGATTACTTGCGTCGCCAGATATTGAGGCGAGTAACTCAGCACGCGGTTGTCTTTGTCTATCGGCAGGAAGCCGTCTCCGCCGCGCGGAGACGCAATGTAGTGGAAATAGTAGGTGCCGCTTGCACCCGCCGTTAGCATGGAACCAACATAGTCGGCTAGCCAAAGTCCGCGTTTCACGGTTTCCGGTCCACCGTCCTCTAAATCGTTGCCTTCTGTCATAAAGAACGGAAGATTCGGCGGAAGCCCGTTGTCCTTCCATGCCTGGAAAATGGTTGACATAGGCCGGTTCCCAATAGAGCGAGCTCCAGTCGGCACATATTTTGCCCTCGCCTCCTCCGGCGCCGCAGGGATAGTGTTCGAATGAAAAAAATGTGAAGTCGTTCAAGCCGCCGTGTGCCTTGAGGTAGTCGACAAAGCGGCCGAAAAAGGACACTCTTCCGTTGGCATCCACCCAGGAATCGACGTCTCCCTCGGTTCCTTCAAAAGAAGGGCCACCGAGAGGAGCTTCGGGTGTCAGATTGTGAATTGCCTTAGCAAATTGCAGGTAGAGGGTGGCATAGTCTTCCGGGAGCACTCGCTGTCCGTCCGGCTCCTCACCCATCTCGATTCCGGAGATCGGATATTTTCGCTTGTATAGATAGGCAATCTCATTCGCTGCATCTTCCGGATTGTTGTACAGAATGGCAATCGGGATCATGGCCGGAAGGCCTCGGGTTACGCCGCACGTGAAAAAGAAATCGAAACCGATTTGGTCTCCACGGCCGTAGTCCAGGTCAGACGCGGTGTGCCACGGATCTACCGAAGAAGGCCAGGTGATCGTCTGCTCCCGGCTTGGGAGATGCTTCACGATATCGGTGAACTGCCCGCCGTCTGGCATCTGCCCGACATAAAGTTCGTTGATGGCGTATCCCAAACAATTGCGCTTATCTTCGCGGCCGTGTGTGTCGCAAGTGTTCGACGAGTGTGTCATCCAGATACGCAAATACCGCACCGGGATCTTCCAGTTCATCAGTTTGAGGATGGCCATTCCGCCCGTTCCGTTGGTGATTGTGCCCATAGGAAATGCTTGCCAGGCGCCTTTGTTGATGCCGTCGTAGAAGGGTTCGAGCTCGCCGGTCCAGAATTGAACAATGTACCGGGTTGCGTATGGATTGGCCCACGCGATTCGTATCGCGTTCACATCGACTTTAGACCGGAGGTCGATCATGACCCATTGCGGATGGAGCGAGTCGTCTTCACCGGTATACGGCTGAGTCAGGTAGGGATTGCTTTTCCAATACGACTGCAGATTTCCATCGGTCAAGCGAGACCAACCGTTGCCATCACCTAAAGTGGCGCCGCGATGCGGTAAAGGATATGCCCAGGAGTGACGGATTTTCTCATCCGTAGGCTCCGCGCTGCCGACAAAATAGCCTTCCTGCTTAGCCGCATTGCTCCAAGTGCCATACGCGTTCCAATGCCAGGCTTCGATCATCAACTCGGTATTCTGCCGAAAGGTAACGGTTTGCCATCCGGCGTCCAGCATCTCTTTCAAGACCGGGTTTGTCAGGAGCCGCTCGGTATGCTGTTCGTTTTCCTCTTTGGTCGGCCCGCCGCGCAAACGATCGATGGCGCCGCCTAAGGCTCTGGCGGGACTAAAGGAGTTTACGACGTGATCCGGCGCGGCATCCACAACCACGGTTTGACTGTTGCCTGCTGCGGCAAGCAGAAAGACAATATACGCCCCGGAAGAGTACGCGAGCCAACGCATTGTGTTCTACCTACTCATAGCGCAGGGCCTCCACCGGGTTGACCCGGGTGGCGCGATGAGTAGGAACCCAACAGGCGAGGAATGCGACGGCGGCAAAGAGGACTCCCACCCCGATTAAGGTAATTGGATCGGTGGGTTCGACTCCGAAGAGAAACGATTGGAGAACACGCGACAAGACGAGGGCCGCGGCTAATCCGGCGAGGATGCCTCCGGCGATTAAGCGAAAGCCTTCAGCGAATACCAGGTTGCGAATGTCACGGCGTTCGGCGCCGACGGCAGTACGGATGGCGATTTCCCGGCGGCGTGAGGCTACGGAGAGCGCGAGCACGCCATAGATGCCGATCAAAGTGAGGACACTGCCGACGGCAGAGAAACCGACCAGAAGCCGCATGGCGAAGGTACGCGAAGCGAGCGAATCGCTGCGGATCTCGTCGAGAGTTTGTACGTTTTCAATGGCAACTGTCGGGTCAATCGCGCGCAACTGGCGGCGGACGGAGGCTATGACCGAACGGGGCTCGGCAGCGGTGCGAATCACTAAATGTTTGGAGAATGGAGTTGCCTGCCAAAAGGAGAAGTAGATCTCCGGTTGAGCGGCCTGGGTTAGATCATCGTTGCGGGCATTGGCGACGACGCCGACAATATTGATGCCCGGATGATCGCGACCGTCCATCCACAGTTTCTTGCCAATGGCACTTTGGCGTGGGAAGTAGCGATCGGCAAACGCCTGGTTCACGATGCTGACATTGAGATCCTTGCCTGCATCGCTAGCCCGGAAACCGCGGCCATCGACAATCGGAAGCCGCATCAGCGTGAAGTAGTCCTGGGTGACTGAGCGCATGGGGAACGAAAGGCGGTCGCTTGCTTTAGCAGCAGGTGGTTGACCTTCGACATCGAGTTGGCCGGGCCAGTTATTGCCAGTGAGAGGGACGCCCCAGGCAAAGGCGGCATGCTGGACGCCAGGCAGTGCGGACACGCGCTCCAAGGCACGGCGATGGAAGTCTTGCTTATCGCCCTGAACAGCCGTGACGCTCATGGTGAGGATGTGCGAGGTATCGTAACCGGATTGGACCTTGGAGAGATTGCTCATGGTTCGGATCAAGAGACCGGCACCGACAAGCAGCGCCAAAGTAAGAGCAGTTTGAAACATGGCGACTGCGCGCAGAAGGCGACGCTCGCCTCGACCCGCGCTACTTTTGGGTCCGGCACTCTTGAGCACTTCAGCAGGATCGACGCGAGCGGCTCGGAATGCGGGGATCAATCCGGCTAAGACTGCTGACAGAACTGCTGCGGTGAATCCGCATAACAAGACCGGCCACGCGGCGCTGACGGAATCTAATCGGGGGATGGCATGCCCGCCAATCAACTTGACGACCTTGACGATGCCGAAGGCGAGAGCGATTCCCAAAGTACCGCCGACTAATGCGATCAAAAGACCTTCAGCTGAAGCCTGGAAAAAGAGGGCAAGGCGGCGTACACCGAGCGCTGTGCGGACAGCATATTCGGATTGACGCTGCAGACCACGCACCAACAACAAGGAGGCGGTGTTGCCACAGGCGATGAGAAGAACGAGGGCGGCCGCGCCGAGAAGCGGCAACAAGATGCGGCGACCATCGCGATTTAGTTCGCTTTCAAGGGGCGAGACTTGCGGCGCCATCCCGGCGAAGTCGTGATCGGCGCGAGCCTGCTGCGCGATCATGACCGAGAGCTCGGCTTGCGCCTGTTTTGAGGTAACGCCTTTGCCGAGACGGCCGACCACATTCCAGCCCAGCTCTTTCCTGTATTTCGGATCCGGCGCGGCGGGAATCCAAAAATCGACGGGGGCGTTCGGATTGTAGTTCGGCTCCTTCGCCGTTGTGGGTGAGGGAAGGAAGCGGACATTGGGGGGCATGACGCCGATCACCGTGGGAGGCGTGTCCCAGCGGCTGATGCGAATCGTTCTGCCGATGATTGTTCGATCGCCATTAAACTGCCGCTGCCACAGATCGTAGCCGAGGATGATGACCGGTTTTGGCTTGAACGCCGCTTCCGAGTCTGAGAAGGTGCGGCCGAGAATGGGGCGAAGTCCGAGCACGCGGAAGTAGTCTTTCGTGACCCACATTCCTTCGACGGAGACGCTGCCGGTTCGGAGAACAATGAAATTGAAAGACCAATCGTAGGCAGCGATGCCTTCGAACGTTTTCGTTTGCTTTTGCCATTCGAGCCACTGTTGGGCAGCCCATCCTTGCGAGTCGGCGGCAGGCCGGCCATCGCTGCGAGCCGGGGGGATGAGGGCGAGCCGCTCCGGCTCCTGATACGGAGGCGGCGTTAACAAAACGCCTTGCACCAGACTGAACACGGCTGCGGTTGCGCCGATGCCGAGGGCGAGCGTGAGTATGGCAATCAGGGCGAAACCGGGCTGTTTGCGTAGCGCGCGGACATTGAAACGCAGGTTTTGGAACAAGCTGCCTCCTTTGGCCGCACGGCGCAGCCGTTTCCCCGCTATTACGAATATTACGCCCAGCGGTTAGTATTTAGTCGTTCGACCTTCCCGGGCATTGAGCGAGGGGCTTCGCAAGTATCGTGAAGATTACTCAACGCCTGGGCGTCTGCAGAAACTATGACACCAAAGACACGATAACGAGTCCATCAAGACAAGGTATTGCGTGGAGCGCGCCTGACCAGTTCGAGAACGCGGCGATAAATGGGACATCGCCCGGATGTCTTGACTACCTGTGCGACAGGTCCATTTCCGCATCGCAAGGAGTCTTCAGGGTAGTGACAGCGAATGATTTAAGCGGTTTACAACTAAACGCCGGCCTTGCCGAGACGACGGCTTCCCCGTTTCATCCAGCGCTGCCTAAGAAACTCTTCCTCCAGTACGTCATGTCCCTGGCATTTTTGCTTGGTCCTGCCATCCTGACTATTGCGCTAAAGGCTCACCCATCGTTACACCCAATCATCAGCCTGTCCTTTGTGGTCGCGATTTCGGCAGCGGCCTGGTGGGGAGGCGCCTCGGCTGGAATTTTGGCAAGCTGCGCGACAATCCCGGTTCTTACGTTGGCCGCGACGGGCGGCAAGGCTTTGCTGCCACCGCATGTCGACCTGCTTGGGATCGCGCTGTTTTCGTTCATCTCCGTGCTGGTGAGCCGTGTTGCGACTAATCGCAAGCGCACGGAAAAGATGCTGATTCTGGCGAAAGAGCAGCTAGAAAGTAAGGTGAATGAACGGACAGCAGAGTTGCAGGAGGCAAACCGCGCACTCGAGAGAGCGCATTCCGACCTGAAGAGCCGGGAAGAACAAATTCATGGACTCGCGAATGCCATTCCTCAACTTTCCTGGATGGCGGATGGCGGCGGTTCGGTTTTGTGGTGCAACGACCGCTTCGTTGCTTACACGGGGACCAGTATTGATGACATTCGGAACTATGGCTGGACAGTGGTCCACGACCCGGAGATATTGCCCGCTGTTCAAGCGAGATGGCAAGTATCGCTTGCGACTGGTCAGCCTTTCGAAATGGAATTTCCACTTCGCGGCCATGCAGGCAAGTTCCGCTGGTTCCTGACGCGCGTTATCCCGGTGGCCGACGAGACCGGGCAAGTTGTTCGTTGGTTTGGCGCCGCTACCGACATCGATGAGCTAAAGCGATCGCGGGAGGCGCTTCTCGAAAGCGAGGCGCGCTTTCGAGCCATGGCGGATGCGGCGCCGGTGCTGATCTGGGTGAGCGACGTTGAGAAAAAATTTACCTGGTTTAACAAGTCATGGTTGGCGTTCACCGGATTTACTATCGAAGAGCAAATCAGTCGAGGATGGTCGGAAGGCATCCACCCGGACGATAGCGAACGCTGCATAAAAACTTATGCCGGTAGCGTTGACGCTCGAGAGTCCTTTGCATTGGAGTATCGCCGAAGGCGTGCTGACGGCACCTGGCGATGGTTGCTGAGCAACGGCGTCCCGCGCTGGGGAGCCGCCGGCGATTTCCTCGGGTACATCGGGTGCTGCATGGATATAAACGATCAAAAGCGGACGGAGGACGATCTTCGCCAGGCCAATAACGACCTGCAACAGTTTGCGTATTCCGCGTCCCATGACCTGAGAGAGCCGATACGAACCGTCGTTATTTACAGCCAGCTGGTTCAAAGGCGATATGGATCGAAGCTGGATGAAACCGCGCAGAGCTTTCTCGACTATGTCACTTCAGCGGCGCTTCGGATGGAGAAGCTGGTTCATGACCTGCTTTTGTATACGCAGGCCGGGGATATCGATACATCCGTCGTAACGACATCCGATGCCAACGAGGCCCTTAAAGCAGCACTTGAAAACCTTTCGGCGTCGGTAAGCGAAAGCGGTGCGGTGATCGTCAGCGATCCATTACCAACGGTCAAGATGGATAGTGTTCACCTGCAGCAACTCTTTCAGAATCTGGTGGGGAATGGCATCAAGTATCGCGGGGACGTCCGTCCTTACGTCCGGATCTCCGCTCACGAACAGAACGCTTACTGGGTTTTTTCGGTTCAAGATAACGGGATTGGCATCGACCCGGCTTACAAAAACCGTATCTTTGAAATCTTCAGGCGGCTACATACACATGAGAAGTATTCAGGTACAGGAATCGGCCTGGCCATTTGCCAACGTATTATTCAGCGATATCGAGGACGAATCTGGGTTGAATCCGAACCCGGCAAAGGAGCAACCTTCTTCTTCGCGGTCCCTGTCTGAGGAACGTCACTGTTACCTGATCGCTCTTGTTGAAGACAGTCCCGCCGATGCTTTCTTCATACAGGAGGCAATCACAATTCACGACATCCCTGCGAACGTAATGGTGATTCGAGATGGGGAAGAGGCAGTGCGCCTGGTGAATCGCGCCGATGCCGAGGAAACAGCTCCGTGCCCGGCCTTGTTTCTTGTCGACTTAAATATTCCGACGAAGAACGGCGCCGAGGTTCTGGCTCACATTCGCAACAGCAAACGGTGCCGATCGACGCCGGTGGTGGTGGTTACGTCGTCGGATTCAGAAAAAGATCGCTCCCGGGTTAAAGCCCTGGGGGCAAATCGCTACTTTCACAAGCCGGCGGACTACGATAGTTTTCTAACCATAGGCGAAGTAATCAAAGACGTACTGAAAATAAAAGCGTGACGAGTAGATTTCCCTGGAATAGGGTGCGCAAGGCGCCTTGCTTATCTCAAAGCGTCACTCAGATCGCCGAGCTGCACTTGTCCGTTCTCCTTCATCGTTTGATCGCGGTGCTGGATGCCGGGAAGAAGCGGTAAACCGAAGCGGCGGGTAATCAACCGTAAAATTGACGTGGTGTCGTAAGGCGTGTGATCGACAAAGCCGCGTTTCGCAAACGGCGACACGATGATTGCCGGAATGCGGGTACCTGGGCCCCAGCGGTCGCCTTTAGGAGGAGCCACGTGATCCCAGAACCCCCCATTTTCGTCATGCGTCATGATGACGAGCATGTGGTCCCACTGTGGGCTTCGTTCGAGGTGATCGATGATATCGGCAATGTGAGTATCGCCGGAGGCAATTTCGGCGTACCCGGCGTGTTCGTTCAAATTCCCTTGAGGCTTGTAAAACACCACCTGCTCCAGCGTTCCAGAGTCGATTGCCTTAATAAATTCAGTGCCGGCAAGTCCTCCATCTTTTAGGTGCTTCGCGCGTTCCGCAGTGCCGGGGGCCATGCTCGCAAAATAATTCAACGGCTGATGATGATATTGAAAATTCGGTACCGGCACGCCATTGTTTCCGGAAAGCGTGGCTTGCCATGCTGCGCCATACCAAGCCCAGCTGATCCCTTTTGCGGACAGTAAGTCGCCTATTGTCTCCTGCGTTTGCGGCGGAAGGGTACTGGCATTGTTGGGATCGGCAAATGCAGGATCACCACCTGCCGGCGGCGGATTGGCGCTCGGCTGATAAGGGGGCTGCATGGTATTCACTGCATAGAAATCCGGCGTCAGGTTTCCATCGACGACAAATTTCGGGGGTCCGTCTAACGCCGATGATGGAGAATTCGTTGCAAGCTTCAAAGTCACCCCGTCGGATTCAACAACGGCGATACTGGGTTTGGCGGGGCTCTTATCTGCATTCGGATATGTCGCCACGCAGGCACAAATTAGCCAGATGTGGTTCATATAAGAGCCGCCAAACGCTCCCATGAAAAAGTTGTCGGCCAGGGTGAATTGCCTGGCGATGTTCCACATCTTGAGCTTGGATCCGTCGTAGTGTCCCATCACCAACGCGCCGGAATCCGCCCACGCGGCAAACTTATCATTCTTACCACCATCGATCTGCATTTGATTTTGATAGAAGCGGTGCCAGAGGTCGCGCGTCACAACGGTCATCGGTTGGTGGAAGCCGTTTGGATCATCGATCGCAAATGGCTGATTTGGAAGATGAGCGGTTTGTGCCTCGGTGACAGGCGGCGTTACACCGGCCCCAGTGAGTCCCTGCCAAATCGGCGGAAGTTCGGCGAAAGGTTGCCCATTTCGATCCAATTGCGGGAATTGCGTAGAGCTATTCTGATTTAGTCCGTGGGCGCCTGGAAACGAGCCGTAGAGAACATCGAAACTGCGATTCTCCGCGTAGATGACAACAATGTTCTGAATGCGATCAATGCCGCTTTGGGTGCATGCAACGGTCAGTGCCTGCAGCGCGACGCAAAGCAGCAGAACAATTCTCATAGATACCTCATATCATCCTGTCCCATGGTGCCGATGAAGTCATCGGGGCGTTCACGAAATTGTAACCTTTTGGTTTTGCTCTGCGGCATTCTTGTTGTGCCGGCCGCGGCGCAGCAACCTATGAACACGCGAGCGCAGGCTTTTCAGCGGGCACACGCTCTGGAATCGCTTGGCCGAAAGATGTTCTTCGATTCTTCGCTCTCGGCATCGAAGACAATTTCGTGCGCCACTTGCCACGATCCGGCGTTTGCTAATGGGCCCTCGAATGCCTTGCCGGTGCAGCCTGGAGGGAAGAGTGGCCGCGACTGGGGTATACGAGCCGTGCCTTCGCTACGTTACTTGCAGGCCGCCCCTCCTTTTACTGAGCATCGGTTTGACGAACAAACGAATGGCGATGACAGTGTCGACAACGGACCAAGCGGAGGGCTTACCTGGGATGGCCGGGTGGACCGAGGGCGCCAGCAGGCGCGCATTCCGCTATTGTCTCGTTATGAAATGGCAAATGGCAGCAAAGAAGACGTTGTCTCCGCCGCGCTGAGAGCGCCCTATGCCAAGGAGCTAAAGGCGCTGAGCGCCGGATCCGATGCTGCCCACCTTTTCGAAACGATTCTGGAGGCTTTCGAAACCTGGGAACAGAATTCCGCGGAGTTCTATCCATACAGCAGCAAATACGATGCCTGGCTCGCGGGTAAGGCTCAACTCACCGCAAATGAATTGCGTGGTCTTAAGCTTTTCACAGATCCAAAGAAAGGCAATTGTGCGCGCTGCCATATTGCAAGTCGTGGGGTGAACGGCACACCCCCTCAATTTACAGACTATGGCCTGATTGCGTTAGGCGTGCCGCGCAACCGAGCCATTCCCGCCAATGCGGATCCGAATTGGTACGACTTAGGGCTATGCGGGCCTGAGCGCACCGACTTCTCCGATCGCAGCGAATATTGCGGCCGCTTTATGACTCCGACACTGCGCAATGTGGCGGCGCGGAAAGTTTTCTTTCACAACGGAGTGGTTCGTAGCTTGGGCGATGCGGTCGCGTTCTATATCAATCGCGACAAAGATTCAAACAAGTTCGATGATCTGCCGACTAAGTACCAGGCAAACCTCGAAATGGATCCGCCGTTCGGCCGGCCGGCGGACAGTCCACCAGTTCTTACGAAACCGGAGACTGCTGCAATCGTGGACTTCCTAGGAACGCTGACGGATGGTTTCGACTCGGGGAATAAATAATTTGCAAGACAGACTACGTTGTAGCGGCCCGGACGATGGCCACAGTATCTGTCTGCACTTTCTCCCACTCCTGCAAAATCAACCCGTGATGTTCCATAAAGGATCGAATGCGGGCGCCGCTCCAGTTCAAAATATCCTCGAGAATCGGGATGAGAATACTGAGGGCGTCGTCACTCAGAACTGTTCTCTTTGCGATCTGGGTTAGATATTTGTTCTCCGAAACGGCGATGGTCAGACCATCAAGGCGATTGACGTGGAGCATGACATGAACGTCGGAGCTTCCATCACCGACGCAGACAAAATGGTGGCAGCTGATAGGAGTCTTGGCCCGCAGTTGATCGAGAATCGTGACTTTGCCGTAGCACACGGATGCATTCCACAGCGCACGGCTCGCCGTTTTGATCGAATTTCAGTTGCTCGCGAAAATATTCTCCGCCGGTACGATTCCTTCCAAGGCCGACTCGACAATCTCTTGTGGTCCCGCGGACACGACATGGTAGTGAAAACGACATCCCTCCAAGTCGCTCAACAGGCGAGCCAAGAGCTGAATATTCGGCCGCAGATGGACCTTTTGGCCGCCTGTCGCATGTGTTCGACACGAACATGCCGAAAGTCGGGGTCCTGAACGAGCAGATAGGCGAGTTCCCCGCCCTGCTGCACGAGGTAAGTTTCTGAGAGTTTTGCGACACGCTCGCGGAAATGCGGGATGTTCATCATCTCGCTGAGGACTTCACCGGAATCCTGAAAGCTGAGAGTTTGGTCGAAGTCACTCACTAACAAGAATTCTTTGGTGCCAAAACCGCTGCCAACTGGCGGCGGCGAGATATCTGCGACTGCAACTACCCGGCCTGGCCTTACCCTGCGCCTTTCAAGTTCCTGTCGAAGAAGTCCAACATCGCTTGATACAGAGGTCGGCGCAGTTCCTCACTCACACCGTGAGTTTTGTACGGATAAAGCTGCATCTCATATTGCTTGTTCGCCAACTCAAGGGCATGCACCATCTGCATGGTGTTCTGGAACAACACGTTGTCATCCTCGAAATTGTGTTGGATCAGCAGCTTTCCCTCAAGATTGCCGGCGATAGGCACGTTGGAGGACGCCGCGTACGCCGCCGCATTCTGCTCTGGCAAACCCATATAGCGCTCGGTGTAAATCGTATCGTAGTTGTGCCAATCCGCTACCGGCGCGCCGGCCACGCCCACTTTAAACACCGTACCGGCCTGCAGCAGGCTACGGATGGTCATGTAGCCGCCATAACTCCAGCCCGTGACGCCAACCCTCGCCCGATCTACAAAGCCTTGCCGAAGTAAATAGTCGACACCTTCGACTTGATCCGAGATTTCAACGCCTCCCAAATTCCGGAAAATCGGTTCCTCGAAGGCATGGCCGCGGCCGGTCGAACCCCGATTGTCTACTTGCCAGACCACGTAGCCATTACTTGCATAGACCTGCGTCATATCGAGTCGCGGCCATTCATTCCTTACGCTCTGCGCGCCGGGTCCGCCATACACTTCCACAATCAACGGGTATT
>Ga0207085_1036_pt1 | contig 22363 bp, 17 predicted proteins | sample Alteio_BWMinHeat_53_FD_153542 | JGI IMG/M metagenome (GOLD analysis project Ga0207085, IMG submission 153542) | Enriched cells from forest soil in Barre Woods Harvard Forest LTER site, Petersham, Massachusetts, United States -... | ecosystem: Environmental > Terrestrial > Soil > Temperate forest >...
CTGCAATTCCTTGATGTAGTCCGTATCGCGGTGACTGGCGGTCATTCTCCCAATAGCGCGAATGCTGGAACACTCGGCCAGAGCGCTTGTCACCGTGGTCTTTCTTCCGTACTCAGAACGTTCGCCATTAGGGGTTGGTCTCTTTTACTATGGAGATTAGTGTAATACACAATCCGATTCTCTGTCGAGTGTTTTTGTGTTACACTTTCTCATAAAAGTAGGAGTCTAAAAGACCGAAATGAAAAGCAAGCAACCCACAACCAAGGACAATGCCGCCTCACCACATCCTGACCCTGCGTCTGTCGTCAAAGCAGACCCCAATAATCAGAGCCATGCATCCGTAGGTAATACCAAGAGCACCCAAGCCGATAAGCGCAAGTCCGTTCGAAAGAGTTGGCGATCTTCGGGGCCAATCGCGAAAGCGACCGTCGTCTTTACTGGCGTTCTCGCCGTGACAACTATTTTGTATACGTTTTTCGCCGGTTGGCAATTGGTGGAGATTAGCTCTAATGGTGAAGATACGAAGAAGGCTGCTCAGGCGGCCCAAGAAAGTGCCAATGCCGCTAGTCAACAAGTTCAACTGATGGATAAGACTTTGACTTATAGCGAGAGAGCCTTCGTGTACGGCAAAGACGCTTTTGTCGTCGGTGGCGGGGCTAAACCAGACGTTCCCGACCTTACAAGACCGGCTTACGTCATGATTACGTTCGCGAACGCCGGGAATACTCAGGCGCGAGATATGAGCATCGACGTTAGTTCCTGTATCAGAAGCGGCGAACTCCCCGACGACTTCAGTTATCCCTCTTACGCGAAAGAGGGACAGAAGAAGACCGTGACACTTATCGGTCCACGATCTGAAAGCCAAACATTGATCTCGGTTCCTGACGATGCGCTGCACGAGGTCCACGCTGGCCGACGTAATCTGTTCGTTTGGGGTTCGGTTGCTTACAAAGACATTTTCGGCGCGAACCATGCGAGTCAGTTTTGCTTCCGCTATACGAGCTACACTCTGAAGAAAGACGGTAGCGGGGTAATAGAGAAAACCACGTTCGGACCGACCGTGTGACAAACACAATTGCGACGATGACAATTGCCCTAAAGAATGGGGACATAATGATACCTGTCGGTCGAGTCCAAATTAGGACACTACCCGGAAACAATGCATTGCTGACAGATCCACCAACACCAAGCTATAATCCCCTCTTAACTTGGACAAAAGTTTTGGGGGTTCGTCTGACATGGCGAGAAGGATAATTAGGAGAAGAAGGATAATTAGGACAAGGATCATCAGTTTTCGAGATTGGTGTCCTCGTTGTCACGGTCGCGGTCATTACGGGCTCGATCCCACTGCGACGTGCGAATCCTGTTATGGCGTCGGCCAATTGAGATTTTGGGGAGCGCCCAGCAACTATCGAGTGTTTGCGCTGCTCGGGGTCGGGTCACTATGGATTCAACCATTACGCGACCTGCGCGACCTGTGGAGGCTTCGGCAGATTACTTGCCAGTTTAGCCAGGAACGTCCCGATTCTTCCGATAAATGTCCAACCCCCTCCGCCGCCATCCACGCCGCTGGAAATATTTGGTCAAACAATAACCCTACTCCCAGCCCCACAGAACGTGCCAGCCCGGAAGTTCATGGAACTGGCGATCGAAGAAGCGCGGAAAAGCAGCAACGAAGATGACCGCGTCCATCCGAAAGTGGGCATCGTCATCGTGAAGAATGATGAAATCGTTGGCTTGGCCCATCGCGGAGAGACCGGGCCTGGCGATCACGCCGAGTTTGGAGCGCTCGAGAAGAAGCTTAAGGACTTTAGTCTTGTCGGGGCGACCGTATACACAACGTTGGAACCCTGTACAACCAGGCACTCTCCCAAACTCCCGTGCGCAGATAGATTGATTGATCGACGAGTCAAGCAGGTCATCATAGGTATGTTAGATCCCAATCCTGATATTTGTGGACGTGGCCAGCAGTGCCTCAGAGAGGCGGGAATCGCAACATCCCTATTTGAAGAGGATCTTATGGCGCAGGTGGAGGAGATGAATCGTGATTTTAAGCGAGCCCATCGAACGAACGTAGGGGTGTCGAATCTTCTTCCATCCTGCCCCGATCAATTGGCGCTTCCCTCCAAGTTCTCAAGATTCGCGATTAGAATCTCTCCAAGGCCTCTAGACGGCCTTCACTGGTGCGGGCTTCACCTTTTCAAGTGATTACTGAAGCACTGATTGTAGACGAAGGCAAAAGGCTGGTTGCGCTCCCAAGAATGTTCGTCATCCTTTCCGTGCCGACAACTAGTTGGCACGGAGAAAACGACGCAGAAATTAGTAACGAAGAGCCTCTCGCTTAAACTCTCCTACGATGGGTTGCTGGCTGTCAGTCGACTAGTGACCTGTCTGAGCGTCGAGGATCAGTTTCATAAGATGGCCAAATTGGGCTCTGTCCTGTGCGATCGATCCGCGGTTGGCCATTTCCTCAATCGTCTTCGCGTCTTTAACGGGAGGTTCGTTGTCGGTGCGGTGCACGATGACTAAGTCGAGGGTCGGGAGAATAAAAAGGAAGTGTGCGCCCGCGCCCCGCGCGGAAAATATGCCGGGGAGCGAGACTTCCGGGAAGTGCGCGCCACCGTAGTCCACCCACCAGAGATATTCGTAGCCGCCAAGATCCACCCCGGCGGCCTTCACCATCTCGTTGGCGTGGCTGCTTTTTTCGACCCAGGCTTCCGGCACAATCTGTTTGTTATTCCAGCGACCGTGCTGTAGGTAGAGCAATCCGAAGCGCGCCAAATCGCGCGCTGTAATTTCAAAGGGATAGCCGGGGTGAACCGAAATTGGCCCCCCGATGTAATAGACATCGTCCGGCTGAAAATCCTGCATCCCGATCGGCTTGGCAATGCGCTGATAAAACGCTTCGCCAATCTTCAAACCTGTCTTCTTCTCAAAGATGGTCCCAAGGACATTGAAGTCCCAATTGTTGTAGTACCAGAAAGTCCCTGGCGCGTGGCTCCCGCGCGGCGGGCGGTTCTTCTTCATCGGTTCTGTTTCCATATGTGCCGGGTGATAGACACCAGAACGCGCGCGCAGCAGATCAACAATCCGCGATTGCTTTTCTTCCTTTGTTAGCGGATCGGGTGAATCGTCGATTCCCAATTGTTCCAGGGTCTGGTTGATGTCAATGACCCCTTCGGCAGAATAAATACCGTAGAGCGCGCTGAGCAGGCTCTTTCGCACGGAATAGGAGGTGATTTTCTTGTCGATATCTCCCCACTGATCGACAACTTTACCGCCCTGGACGATCATGACCGCGGAAGTGTGAATTGAATCGGCGTCGGCGTATGCACGTGCGGCAGCTAGCTTTTCCTGAGACCAGCCGGCCTCCTTAAGGGACGCAATGTGCGTCCACGATGTCCCAGGAAAAGTCGCAGGCGACACCATACGCGTCGGGCCTGCTTGCGCGACGGCACTTGAACTAAGGGCGCTCGCGAAGCAGGTGTAAAGCAGGACAGACGCGAGAAAAGAGCGGGTTAGACGCTCAGTTGTACCGGGTGCCATGAAATCCTCCAACGAAACATCACGAATCACGAATCGACTGCAGTCACATTGTTTCCAAGCCTCATCTGGGATGGCGCAGGTTACGGGCCGACGACGCTGGATAATTTGTTGTTCGGACCCATCACTACGCACACGACTTGACCAGTGCCCAGCGGCGCCCATGAGGGCGAGCCGACTCCCGTACCGCCGATCTTAATCCAGGCCGACCAACTCGAACCGTTGTAGCTGGAATCTCCTTTTGCTTCAAAACCGCGCCGATCATACACTCGTCCTGATCTTCGCCGCCAGTATGAAACAATTTTCGATAGACAGGATAGGAAAGCGAAACGGCCGCCGTAGGCGCAACCGCGTCGTCAAGGGTGGTGCGTTTTCGGCATGTCATAGGCATTGCTCTGAGTTTCGGCATTGAGGCGTTGAGAGCATCGGTCGCAGGCCGCTAGCGCGGCTGCGGAGAGCTTGAGTGGGCTTCTCAACCGGGCCTTGAAAAGACCTGGCTACGATCGAAAGACCGCTACGTGGTCCGCCCCGATCGCTCAACTGTTGCGCCCCAATATCTTGTGGTATCTTTCTGCACCTGAGTCGTGATCCCAACGAAATCTTTAGGAAGAAACACTTTGTTAAAGCTGCCCTTTCTAATCCTGCTGATCCTGCTGATCCTGGCTGCCGGGCCGGCCCGTGCAACGCCCCGCATTAAAGTTGTGAAACTGTCGGTCACGAACCCGTCTGAGGAGTTTCGACCGCACGAAAACATCGTCCTCAGTGTGGCTGAGTTAAAGCGTATCGCATCCGACTTCAAAGCCGGCGATGCGATCGTAACCACTAGCGACGCAGCCACGCTTGAAGAAGACGCCCGTACACTGCAAACGACCGAGTTGCCTTCGCAGGCGGACGATCTGGACGGCGATAGCAGGTACGACGAACTCGCATTTCAGATCGACCTGAAACCAAAGCAGACGCGCATCGTGACGATAGCGTACGGCGATTCTGCGACGATACAGCGCTTGCGCAGCGATTATCCAAAACGAACCGCGTCAAAGTTCACGATGAAGTTTGACGGGCTCGGCTGGGAATCAGAGGCGAATGCCTGGCGCATCTACTTTGACAAGCGGAACGCGATCGACTTTTTCGGAAAACGCCGGCCGGGCCTCTATCTGGAAATGTTCGGAGCCCCGGAATATGTTTACCACTGGGAGTCGCCGCTGGGGCGCGATATCTATCGGATCGGAGACGCGATCGGGATCGGCGCGATTGCGGCGCTCGTGGACGGAAAGGTTGTAAAAGTCTCGGACGTGGCAGAACGTAAATGGCGGATCATCAGCGCCGGTCCGGTGCGCGTCATCGTCGAGCTAACCTACAAGGGATGGAAGGTCGCGGGACGCGAGGTCAGTCTAAGGAGCCGCATGACTCAGTGGGCGGGGGAGCATGGCTTTGAGCATCGCATCGCCCTCGAGGGAGCGGATGGATTGACCTTCGTGACCGGAATCGTGCGCCAACCCGGCCTACAAGAAAAGGTACTCGAGCCGACAGCGACCGAACCGGCGCTGGCACGCGCATGGTGGGGACACCAGGTGGAGGAGGAAGGCCCTCCTGCAACGGCGATACAGATGCTGCCCGATCAGAACCTTGGCCTGGCAATCATCGCTTCGGGCCACGAGAGCAAAGTCGCGCAGGACGACCCGCTCAACATGCTTGTTCAACCAGAGGTGGTCAAGGGAAAATCGAGTTGGTACGTGACGGCTCTTTGGGACCAGGAGAAGAGCGAGAATCTGGTTGTGAACGCGTCGGGCGCGGACAGTAGAAGCCGCAATAGCTCTATCGTGTTGGCGCCGTCCGCACCAAACACATTCGAAGCTTTTATCGACGGGATTCGCGAGACTCGCCGCCGTATCACACAGCCCGCGCAGGTTACGCTCTTATCGAGCAGCGCAGAGCCTCAATCCGCACCGGCGGATACTTTGCAACCGGCTCAGAAGAAGACTTTCGCCGAAGCGGTGGATCTTCTAAAGCAATCCGCGGTGCGAACTGCGGCGGAGTGGGACCCGTTGATTTCGCGAACGTCGCCTACCGACGCGGAGCCCTATAAGGGGCAGGGCTTTTTCACCGAGGGCAGCGATCAAACAGGCGAATGGAGGGAACAGAACGGCTTCTTCTGGACCACCGGCTTTTGGATAGGCGAACTGTGGCTCTTATACGAACGGACAAAAGATGAGCGGTTCCGCCGCTGGGCAGAGCTGTGGGAGGCGCGGCTCCTCAATAAAGAGATGGTCGAGAACCACGATGTCGGCTTTCTCAATTACTATGGATCCGTGCGAGCGTACCGTCTGACTGGGGAGATGAAGTACCGCGAAAGCGGCTTGCGCGGGGCCGAAAGGCTGAAGCAGCTATATAACCCGACGACGGAGTTGGTAGCGTCCTGGGCTGTCGGCGGCGACGATACCATCGTCGATTCCATGATGAACCTGCAAATCTGGTGGTGGGCGGCGCGCGAGACAGGAGATGCAGAGTGGCGCGGGCTTGGGTTGAAGCACGCCCTCCGGACCGCTGACTGGCTGGTAAGGCAGGACGGCTCAACGAGTCAGTCGGTCCACTATAATCCGGGAGACAATCGTCAAGAGTTCGCCTCCGCTGCGTCAACCACGCACGCAGTGAAGGTCCCCAATAATGTACGCCCGGGGGAAAGGGTTTTCACTCATACCCACCAGGGCTTCGCCGCGGACAGCACGTGGTCGCGCGGCGAGGCCTGGGCGCTCTACGGTTTCGCCGTGGCGTACCGTGAAACTAAGGATCCCCGCCTGCTTTCGACGGCAGAGAAGATTGCAGGCTATGTCTTGGACCACCTGCCGGAAGACGGCGTGCCATGGTACGACTATGTCGATGAGGGCGTACATTTTCGTAATCGCGACAGCTCCGCGGCGGCGATCGTTGCGGGCGGGTTGCTCAAGCTCTCGGAATCGTCAACGAACCCGAAGCTGGCCGCCCGCTATCGGCGCGAAGGCGAACGCATCGTGCAATCGCTCATCGATCGATACCTTAGTCCGGTAAACGCAAATGACAAGACTCCGCCAGGCGTATTGCGTCACGGATCGAGCACACGGCCGAACGACGGCAGGCTGATCTATGGCGACTATTATCTCCTGGAAGATCTATTGTGGCTCGACCAACATAAGAATTGAGTTATGAAAAAGGTAATGGGTGCGGCCGGAACAACAGGCCTCTTAATCGTGCTCGCCGCCAGCGCACTGGCGCAGTCGCCGGCGACCGTCCCGGGACCGCGTAAGCCAAGCGAACCCGCGCGTCCTTTCGTGGTGCTCTCCAGACAGTCGCTTGACGACCTCAATCATAAACTTCAACGGGGCAACGAGGTCGAAGAACTGATTGGCGGCCAAGGGATGCAGTTGCGTGTGGCTGTGCAGCACGAAAGGGACAGATCAGGGGCAGCAGCCGAACTCCACGATGCCTCGGATGACGTTTACTACGTGGTCGACGGAGCCGCTACGCTCGTCCTGGGTGGAAAACTCGATACGCCGCGAGAGGTCGAACCAGGAGAGTGGCGCGCGCCACGCATCATAGGCGGCAAGACGGTGGAAATCGGCAAAGGTGATCTGGTCGTCGTACCTCGCGGCACGCCGCACCAGCGCAGCACCGCCGGTAAAGATTTCACCATGATTCTAATCAAGATTTATGCCGAGCCTTTAAAACCGGCGACGTAGAGGTTAGAGGTCAGAGGTCAGTGGTCAGTGGGGATATACAGGATAAGTTCCCAGAGGGGGGTTTTAGCTGATTTCGGTCACGTATATTTCGAGATTGCCATCGCAATCTGATACAAAAGCGATCTTCTTGCCGTCGTGTGACCATGCGGGTTCGGTGGTGAAGGCCCCGTTGTAAGTGAGCCGCACCGGATTTGCGCCGTTTGATTCCATCACATAGATCTCCTGGCGGCCATCCCGGGTGCTAGTGAAGGATATATGCTTCCCATCAGGCGACCAGACCGGCATGCCGTCATTAGCCGGATTGTTTGTCAGGTTAACCCGGCTGCTACCATCGGAAGCAACCACATAGACCTCGTTGGCGGCGATACCACTGCCGTAATAGGCGATCTTTGTTCCGTCCGGAGACCATGCGGGCCCACAATTACTGCCGGCATCTTTTGTGACCCTCGTCTGGTTGCTCCCATCGGCGTTCATTAGGTAGATCTCGAAGCTGTTTGTGCGGCCAGTGTCCCGATTGCTCATAAAGGCGATAAGGGAGCCGTCCGGCGACCAGGCGGGAGAGTCATCCGCGGCCCCGTCATGTGTCAGTCTCGCCGGATTACCGCCGTCGGCGTTCATGACGTAAATCTGAACGTTCCCATCACGAATGCTTGCAAAGGCTAGCTTTTTTCCGTCGGGCGACCACGCGGGATGGAAATCGCCAGTCGAATTAATTGTAAGTCTCTTAGGATCAGCGCCATCGGCATTCATGAGATAGATCGCCTTTGGGCCGTCTCTATTGCTAACAAATGCGATCTTCTTATCGTCAGGCGACCACGCCGGCTGGTAGTCCTCGGCGACGTCAGTTGTCAACCGGATAACGCGATGGCCGGTGATTGCCATCACGTAAATCTCATCGTTGCCGTCCCGGTCGCTTTGGAAAGCGATCATTCGCCCGTCATGAGACCATGAGGGTTCCACATCATTGAATGAGTCGGCCGTCACCCGAATCAAACCTGTGCCGTCGGCGTTCACGATATACAACTGATCGCTGCCGCTCCGATTGCTGACGAACGCGATCCTGCCGCCATCAGGGGACCATGCGGGCGTGCGATCATCATTGGGATTATCAGTCAGGCGTACCTGGTTGTTGCCATCCGCATTCATCACATAGATTTCAAGATTTCCGTCACGCCTGCTCGTAAACGCTATACGGGCGCCATCAGGAGACCATGCCGGATCGCTGTCGAAGGTGGCAGAGAAAGTCAACTGGCGAGGGTCGCCGCTGCCGTCCGCGCTCGTCGTGAAGATCGCCGCGTGGCCGTCAGCGCCACCGTCCATAAAAGCAATCCCCTTGCCATCCGGCGACCACGCTGCCCTCGCCCCGGTTTTAGAAATCCTCACTACCTGCCGGCCATCCACAGTCATCACGTAGATGGCGGATCTCGAATCGCGATCGCTTTGGAAAGCGATTCGAGATCCGTCGGGCGACCACGCTGGACTGTCAGCATTCGACGAGGTATCGGTAAGCGCCGTCTGATCGGCCCCATTTGCCGCCATCACAAAGATTTGTTTCTTCCCGTTGCGGTTACTGACAAAGACGATCTGTTTACCGTCGGGCGCCAAGTCAGGCTGGGAATCCTCCGCGACATTGAACGTCAGCCTGACGGCGGCGAAAGGCAACGGAGCAGGCGTGACCGCCGTGGTTTCAATCCTGGCATGCGGCGCGCTCCGTCTTACTCCGAGGTAGACGAAGACCAAGGCGACAGCGCAGGTCGCAAGGGCCGCGGGAACCAGATAGCGACTAACACGGCGGCGGCTCGCAGACTGCTCCGCGAGCGAGGCGGCGAGATCCCGGGGATCAAGGGCCGGTGTAAGGTCTTTCTTGTCCTCGAGAGCGGTTGCCAGGGTGGTTTCCGCTACGATGCGCGAGAAGCTGTGTTTTTCGACTACCATCGGACTCGCAGCTTCAGACACTTCGCGAACATGGGCGAAAAAGCGGTAGCCACGCTTGGGCACGGTCTCGATGTATTGATTGGATTTGGGCTTCACGTCGAGCGCTTTCCGCACGCTCGAAATGTTTCGGGTAAGACCCCCTTCTTCAACGAACGTGTCCACCCAGACTGCCTTCATCAGCTCGTCTTTGCTGACCACGTGCCCGCTATTCATCACGAGGACCAACAGCGTGTCGAAAGCCTTGGGTGTCAGGGAAAGAATCACTCCCTGGCGTAAGAGAACTCGTTCGACCGGGTCGACGCGGAAATCATCAAACTCATAAACGACTTTGATTTGCGGCGGCACACCCTCTGTAAGAATTCTGTCAGATCTATTTTCAGAATTCTGTAAGGACTTCATCGGGTCCGAAATTGTATTTTCCGGCATAGGACAAGAACCAGGGAGTGCGGAACGGGCAGCATTGTAATGCGGATAGTTGCCCTGAGCAATCGAAAACGGTCCGCTTCAGACTACCGAAGTTTGAGCGGAGTTTGGGCGGAGTTTGGGCGGAGTTTGGGCACGTGGCGGGCCTCGGGAGTTGTTAACAATGCTTACTCGCGGCAACAAGAAGAAGCAAAGAACTGAGGTCACGATCGAAAAGCAAGAACTCCTGATTATTCGCGAGCCGGGAAGCTCAGCTTGGGGCCTGTGCCCGCAATGCGGAATCGAGGTGAGGCTGGTCTCGGCGAATCAGGCTGCCGCGCTGGCGGGAGAGAGCACGCGCGCGATTTACCGCTGGATTGAAGACGGCATGGTCCATTTTACGGAAACGTCCGAGGGACATTTGTTTGTTTGCCTTGCGTCCATCCCCCAGATCGGCGCCATAGAGGATTTAACTGAACAGTCTAACGAGTAGCGTGGGCCACTAACGGGGCCATTAGCGTGGGCCTTCGGGCTGTAAACGAGAAGGAGAAAATCATGAGCGAAGAGAAGACCAATAGAATCGAACGACGAAGGTTTCTGAGAGCCGGCGTCACCGGATTGCTTGGCGTTGGGTGTTTTGCGGCGCTATCCACAGAGGAAATTAAGGCGCTCGTCGCGTCGGCTGAGGCCAGCGGCAAACCCACTTTAACTGAGGCAAACCTTAACGCCTACATCCTATCGATCCCGCAGCGTTCAAGACAGAAAGAGGGTCAGGCCGCGATGAACAACCTGTTGGGGTATCTCGAACAGCACTTTACGCTGGCCCCGAACCAGGTGACGTTTATTAAGGCACACCCGACAAGCGAACTTAACAAGGCAATATCGGATGCGATCGAACACGATAAGGAGCTTGTCGTACACATTCCGACGGCGACGCCGGCCAAGAGAATGCGATCAAATAACCCCGGCGGCGGAGGGAACAAGAATCCTTACGATGCTGAGATAGGCACAATTAACGTCATCACGGTCAATACGGGAGACATCAACTGTCCGAAAAGTTAGAGCAGTTGTCAGCGGGGCAGCTTCACTGTGAGCTACGGATAAAAACGTCGGCGGCGCCATGGTCGTTCGCAAACTTTCACTCAATACAACCTGCCGGTTCATCCCGGCGCAAAGGAGAACTACAATGATGAATAAGAGAACGATGTACAAACTTACTTTCGCCTTGACGGTTATCTGCTTTATCGCGGGAGCAGGTATGACATCAAGCAACGAGGCGGCCCCGATCGCAGAGGATTGCATCAAATATGACGCCAATACTCTGAAAATTGAGGAGAAGGGAGCCGAAGGATGGATGCTGACCGACGGCCGCTCCGAAATGCAACTTCTTGATGATCACAAGGACGCGGAAGAAGCTTTGGTTTACGCGAGGCGCCACCACTTCCAATGCTTCATTGGACGCGATAACCACAGGTCCGATCGTAAGAACTACATCATGGAGTATTGGAAATAAGCTTTCTTTGAAGGAACAGCCGCGTTGGCCCATTGGACCACGCGGCTGTTTAAAGAAGTCGTCTAAAGCGCCTTTGGAATTTGTGTTGGCGCTTTACTTGGTAGTGGCGGCCTTGGCGCTGGCTCCCGTCTTGTGTTCGCCGCTCTCGTCTTTGATCTCTAGACGGCGGCCGCGTTGTTCGCGTTGGGGGGCCTTCAGGTTAATCTCCAGGACGCCGTTGCGGAAAGTCGCGTGGGCATCGTCGGCATTGACTCCCTCGGGCAATTGTATGCGCCGATAGAAGCTGCCGTAGCTACGCTCGGTGTGATAGTAACCCTCTCGTTTCTCTTCCTGCTCTTTGCGACGCTCGCCTGAAATGACTATCGCGTCGTCGGTTATTTCAACGTTGACATCGTCTTTGGTCAGGCCGGGCAGGTCCGCACGCAGGAACAGCCGTCCATCGCGCTCGAAGACCTCCACCTGCGGCGACCATAGCGAGCGGTCAAGTTCGCCAAGGCTCCTCGGGAAGAGATCCCTGCCAAAGGCGGGCCTCAATCCGCGCCCGAACCCAAAGTCCTCAAAGAGCCGGTCCATGTCTTCGCCGAACCGGCGGATGAGCGAGAACGGAGTTCCCAAAAGCGACTGTGAGTGCGGCTCGTGTCTGTTATGTGTCGAGTGGATTCCAGTTTGACTTCGCCCAGTTTGCAGACCCGTTTCTGTTCCACCTTGGTTTTCTCTCTGTGTCATGTTTTACCTCCAACTTCCCTTTTTTCGTTAGGAAAACGGCCTAAACAACAAAGGCCGTATCTAGGGGCGCAATATATAACTTGAGCGTCCCATTGTCAATTATTGGAGTTTTGTTGGGGGGATGTTGCAGGAGAAATTCACAGGGATACAGAGAATTCACGCGGATATACAGGATAAACGGGATAAGAGGGAGGTTCGGGTAGGGCACCGGAACAAGCTAAAGCGTATTCTACAGGGTGTCGAACAACTCTCGGCGTAAAGGGACGATAACCATATTGGAATCATATCCTCAGGAGTAGACGAAATATGGGTATTAGTTCTGTTGGCACAGCGTACGATCCGCAGAATCTGGAGAGTTTGGGCGTTTTAGACTTGCCCGGTGACGATGACGGCGTTGATGATCCGACACAAGGGCCGGTGGGGCAAGAGAAACCTGCCGGGGCTGGCCTCCCGAAACCTTCCATCACCGCGAATCAGGCGCTTGCCACGAAGTCTCTGTTGGACCCGTCGAATTACCTTGCTTTTGCTATGCCAGGTGAGGGCGACCCGCAGCCGATGGCGACACTGGCGACAAACGTCTCGGCCGCGACGCCTGCGGGGCTTCATCTTGACCCGAAACAGCGATCGGTGCTGAGCCTTGACCTCGCTTCGAAGAAACTAGCCCAGGGGGATGGCGCGGGCGCGGCTAAGCTGCTGACGGCCGCCGCGGCAAATGCCAGGGCCGACGCGGCGAAACTCAACGCGGCAAGCCCCGAGGCGCGGTTTCTCAACGCCTTTGCGGATAACGCCGACGCGAGGGCGAAGGCATATCTGGAGCAAGCTCCGTTCAAGAGCGAAAACGCGGCCAGGGACCTGTACGGCGTCTCGGCCAAAACGGACCGGTTGGCCCAAGAGCTACAGGCGAAGGGACTGACCGGCGACGCCAAACTGTTGAGGGCGATTGCGGCCGACTCCCGAGTCCAGGCCGAGGTGATTTTACAAAGCGCAATCAACACGAACGCGCTCCTAGGCCAGGGTCTGTCGCAGACCTATCAGCAGGTCGTGAACTTGAGCTTTGACAGGAAGATCGCCGACGCCAGTAACTGGAAATGGCCGTGGCAGGATGCCAGCCCGCACGACAAACTGGTTGCCGACAAGCAGAAGATGCAGGTGGTCTTTGCGGAGCTCAACCGCACGATGCGGGAACAGGGCGTCTCGCTCGACAGGGCCTGGACCATGATGTTCGACGACAACCATATAGATGGTTGGCGGGGCGCAGCACGCGTGCCGGGCTTCCCCACGCGTAATGACGCAGCGGCCTTTTTGCGGGACAACGAGGTCACCAGGGACCTGCTGTCGCCGTTCGCCGATATGGCCCGCGGCCTTTCCGAAGGCAACGCGGGGACGGTCGATCACGCACAGGCGGAGCTGGTCAAATCGCTGCGCAAGAACGGTCAATGGGAGATCGCGCGGGCGCTTCTGGACACGCATTTGAAGGATGCCAGGACGCAGGAGGGCCGGCAGGAAGCCCAGCAGCTAGACGCCAGCGAGAGCAGGGAATGGTGGACCGCCAAGGCCGAAGATTTCGTCCAAAAAGAGCTACCGGTCCTGATTCTATCCGGGTTGGTCTCGGGCGGACTTGGAACCGGAGCGCGAGCCCTTGCGCTGACCGCTACGTGGGGAGTACGCGCCGCAAGAGGCGTGCAGGTCGCCGTAGAGATCGCGAGCTTCGTGCCGACCCAGCGAATACTTAACGAAGCGATCAACGGACAAAAGTCGGACTGGTCGGCAGGAGCATTGGCTCGCGATTACGCTTTTACAATCGGCGGCTATGCGCTGTTCAGGGCGCTGGGGATCGGGTGGCAGGCCCTGCGCGAGAGCGGCTTTGGCAAGAATATCGTTGGCAGGCCGTGGGGCGCTAACGAAGTCCTCGAGGTCGTAACTCCGGAAGGGGTGAGGATACGAGTTGCACGGAAGGAGCTCGAGGATCTGGTGGCCAAGCCTCTCGAAGCGAGAGGGGCGTCTGCGACTGGCGGGGTTGGAGGAACGGTCGGCAGGCTCACGTCGGAAGAACAACAAGCTCTGTCAAGGATAGCCGCGTTCCGAGAGCTCCATAACATACCCGCCCTTGATCTCACGCCAAAGACAGGTGGTGAGACCGGCACGGCCGCTTACGTGCGGATTGGCAACAAGGAGTTTCATGGCCTGAGCACCACCCTGGAACGCGAGTACCTGAAGATCGATACTCTCGCGCTCAGGAAACAGGTCTTGAGCGACATACAGACCCAATTAGGCAAGCTCAAGGGAGCTTCGATAAACGGTTCGGGACAATTCCTGACACACGCGGAAGCCGAGGCTCTGATCAATGCTCAAAGAGAGTTGGGAACCCTGCCTAAGAAGCTGACACTGTTCGTCGACCGCCCGACGTGCAATATGTGCGGCGGTGGGGCCGACAACGGTCTGCCCCTGTTAGCGAAACTCTACGGCATAGACGAGCTGACAGTAGTCGACTCGCTCGGCAACAGGTTGTTGATCAGGCCCGGACAGAACACGATCAAGCTGAAATAACAGGTCTGTTTCGGTTAAACTGAGAAGGATGTAAATCGACGATGAGCGAGACGGCGGTCAAGATGAGCGGAGAGACTGGAAAGCATATTACCTTCATTGCTCCGGACGGCGTTGACCGGATAGCCCCTTCACCGGAAGAATTGCGCGAACTGTTGCTGAACCGCGGAGACGACTACTGGCAGGCTGACGCCGGCGACGCTGCGATCTGGTATGACAGGGAAGACGGCAGCAGGTCGAGGCTGATCCTGGTCGAGGACGAGCGGCATGGCTTCTTTCTGCTCTATGAAGCTCCAGATGGCGATGGTGGATACCTTTGCCCAGTCGAAGGGCAGGCAACGGACGAGACTGTGACGGTCTACACGGGCGGCGAGCCGATGGAAGTCGAAGCCCGGAGATTTGTCAGCAAAGAGAAGGCGTGGGAGACGGTTGAGTATTTCATGCAGACTGGCGAGGCGAACCCAAAGCTGAATTGGGAGCCGTGGTAGCTCAAGAGTGCAGGACACTGGGTGGTCTACACCGTATCGCTCCTGACGTAGCGAGGACATGATTGGAGTCCCCGCAGTCTACACATATCGCTCCTGACGGAGCGAGGTCATTAAGTTGCGCTCAGGCTCCCCTTTCTGCTTGACGCCTCTTTCGCTCACGCGGAAAGCCACGCTCTGACTTGCGTATGAAATCGACGAGGTGGTCTACATTGGTGTCGCTTAGCGATTGCATTTGGGTCAAGGCATTCTCAAGAGGGAGGCTCGATCGGAAAAGCAGTTGATAGGCGTTGCGCAGGGCTCGGCGGCTTTCTGATGAGAAGCCAGCGCGGCGAAGACCGGTGGTATTCAGGCCCCTCATCCTTGGTGGATTGCCGTCCGTCACAAGGAACGGAAGCACATCCTGGACTATCTTTGACTTGCCGCCTACCATTGCATACCTGCCCATCTTCACGAACTGGTGTGCGCCCACATTGTTTGACAAAAATACATGGTCCTCGACTTCGATATGTCCAGCAAGGGCCGCCTCGTTGGCAAAGATATTATCGTCGCCGACCCTGCAATTGTGCGCAACATGAACGCCGATCATCAGAAAGTTGCGCGACCCGATGAGGGTAGCCTGACCTTCGCCGCTCGCCCGATGCAGCGTGGCGCCTTCACGGATAAGGTTATCGTCCCCAATTACTAACCGGCTCTTCTCACCGTTAAACTTTACGTCCTGTGGCTCACCTCCAAGCACAGCGTGTTCAAAGATTCGGTTGCGGCGGCCAATCGTAGTAAAGCGTTTGACGATCGAATACGCGCCGATCGCACACTCGTCGCCGATCTCCACCTCCTCTTCGATCACGGCGAACGGGCCGATTCGTACGCCTGTCCCTATTTTGGCCCCGGGGCTGATGACCGCGGTCGGATGAAAATCCATGAGAGTCTTTCAGCGCGCTCCGATAGGCTCCGATTCGTTCTGCTTTTCTTTACCGTTCGCGGCATGTTAGCATCGGCCCACGCTCTCAAGCGAACAACGCGCGCGCTAAGAAGTTATCACTAATTTTTGGTAACCAGGACGCGCGCAAGACCGTCCGTCTGTCGGGAGGCCTTCGGCTAGTTTTTGCATACCTCCAATTCCACGCTCAGGACCGCAACTAGAATCGCGCTCTTTTTGTTGTGCGCGATGTTTGTCTTGTTGACCGAACCTGCCGTTTTGGCGCAGGACACTAACCCCGTCGATCGGCAAGTCACGAATCCCATGACGGACACGCCGAATGTCAATCCGCTCAACCAGGACCAGCCAATCCGCTCCAAGGTTCGTCCAAGAAGTCCCGATGCACTACAGCCTGGCGACAAGCTTACCGTTACCTCCGACAAGGAGACTTCGTCCGGCGATAAGGACAACCACATTGTGGTTGAAGAGGGAAACGTCGATGCGCGCATCGGTACGTACCGCATTCAAGCCGACAAGATCACTATTTACGAGGCAACGAACAAAGTCCTCGCTGAAGGTAACGTTGTCTTCGATCAAGGCGATCAGCAGCGGATTACGGGATCGAGGGCGGAATGGAATTACCAGACCAAGACCGGGTTCTTCATAAACTCGACGGGCTTTACAAATCAAACGACGGACGGCACCCGCCTTTACTTCACGGCCGATAGCGTAGAACGGGTTAGTCTGGACACAATCGTCGCGATCAACGCCGAGATCACCGCCTGCGAAGACAACGTGCCGAAGTGGAGTTTTAAGACTAAACGGGCAGTGATAAGGACGAATGATCGAGCCCGCTTCCAGCGGCCGTCCTTTCGCGTCAAAGGCATCCCGGTCATCCCTCTTCCTTACGCTTCGATTTCGCTCCAACATGAAGACCGGGCGTCAGGCTTTCTTACTCCAAGTTTCAGCGGCGGAGGCAGCAAGGGGTTCCGGCTTTCGAACGCTTATTATCAAACGCTGGGGCGGTCGGCGGACCTCACGATCCGGGACGACTTCTATACCGGCCGCGGGCTGGGATTTGGCGCCGACCTCCGGACTCGCGCCAATTCGCGCTCGTATCTTTACCTGGGCTTTTACGGCGTTAAGGACCGGATCTTCGGGCCGAAGGAGGATGCCCAGCACCCCAACCAGGGGGGCACTGAATTCTTCGCCAATGGCGTTCATTACTTCTCAAATGGATTCATCGCGGCGGTCGACGTCTATTTGACTTCGAATCTGGCTTTTCGGCAGATTTTCTCCGACACCATTCAGCAGGTAATCTCACCGGAGCAACTCTCGCAGGTTTTCGTCAACAAGAACTTTGGCGACTACAGTTTAAACTTCCTCGCTCGCTCTCAACAGGTGGACCTGCCAAATACCAGCCTCCGCATTCGCGAACTGCCGAGCGTCACACTCGACAAGCGTCCATCGCCACTCCACCTTTTCAAAAAGCTCGAGACCTATTTCTCGTTCGAGGGGGGCGCCGAGGGCGTCAGCCGTAAAGAGACCACCGGCGATCCAACAGGGTTTCGAAGCCAGTTTGGTTACGATCCGGAAGTTACGCCCTCTGTCGTTCAACGCCTCGACTTTCATCCGAGCTTTACGATTCCATTGGAGTTCGGCGGGTGGTCGTTGACGGCAACTGGCGGCGCGCGAGCGACCTACTACTCGAATACGATCGACCCGGCGACGCGGATGGTCCTTCCACAATCTCTGGTGCGTAGTTATGGCGAGCTCGAGATCGATTTTCGGCCGCCGAGCTTCTTCAAAAACTATCATCGGGCTGACGGATCATTCTTCTTCAGGCACGTCATCGAGCCGTACATCATCTATCGCAGGATAGCGGGCATAAGCGATTTCGATCGGACGATCCGATTCGATTACGTGGATGCCATCGCCGATACCAACGAGATCGAATACGGCCTGGCCAATCGATTCTTTACCAGGCGCTCCACGGAAAACGTGGCCAAGGGAACGCCTCGCGCCAACCGCAAGGGTCCGTCTCTTTCACGACAACCGTATGAGGCGCTGTCGATCGTGATTCGAGGGAAATATTTTTTCGATCCTTATTTCGGAGGCGCCTTGTTACCAGGCACCCGGAATCAGTTTTATCCGATCACGACTCTTTCTGGCTTTACGTTCGGCGGCGTACCCAGGCGATTTTCACCCGTCAACCTGGATGCCAGGTATAGACCGAGCCGCGTGTTGTTCGCGGACGTGCGAATGGACTTCGACCTCCAAAACGTTGGCATCCGGACCTACTCGACCAGCTTCGGCCTGAGTCTTCCGCTGATTCAGGCCTTCGAGACTTTCTATTACACACGAGCGATAAGCCTTGTGCCGACTTTGGCGAAGTTTTCCGATCCGGCCGGCAAAGAGCCAGGGACCTTGAAGGGGTCTCAGCTTAGCCCTTCCGTTTTCCTGGGAAACCGGGACCGTGGATTGTTCGGAGGGACATCGTTCTTCTTCGATTTTCAGGACCGCGCCAACAAGACGTCGTCGCTAGTCACTTCGACCGTTACAATTGGATACTCTTGGAACTGCTGCGCGGTTACCGTCCAGAACTTTACCTTCAACGTCGGCCCCCGCAGGGAGAATCGCATCGTCTTCGCATTTCGGCTAAACGGCATAGGGACCTTCGGAACCGAACAGTTCGGCCAAAGACGTTGACCGGACATCCTTTGCCCCTGTTTTTTGCATCTCAGACAAACTGTTTCTCTTCTTGCCCCTAAGCTAATATCGTAGACCGTCTACTAATCGAACACGTCTAAGTTGTGTAGTCGCCAGATTGACCACACTCTAAACTGGCGTTGAAAGTTAAAATGGCTGCTTTAGAAGTTCCAGGAGGCTTAATGTCTAAAGAACCCTCGTCGTCTGTTTCCAGGCGTTCACGATCTTTTGCGGGGCGCCGCGGCGTCCAATACCTACTCCGCCATGTCAGATTGATTCTGGCTCTCATCCTTGTTGGTATGCTTTTGCTCCCCATCTCGAGCTCTCGTATACCAAGCTTTTCGGCATCCGCGGGCCAGAACGCGCCGCAGACGGTCGATTCAGAGGCAGCCTTTAGCGCCAAGGCCGATCCCCTATTGAAGATCGTCCGCCACGCCGCGGATCGAGACAGACAGGCGGGAGTACAGGGACCGACCGGCCACTCGGAAGTCGAAAAGCTCTCGCGACTGGTCAGAGTAAACCGGATGGCCGATGGCTCTGCTGTCGCCCACGTTATTGTGCGGCTGAAGGGAAACAACGGCGACGAGCTGAAAGCGGCTGGGTTTCAGGTAGGCTCGATAGTAGGCGACATTGCGACGGTCAGAGTTCCGGTCGACAAACTTCCTGAGCTTGCATCCCTTGCCTCCGTTCGCAAGATCACAGCGGCGCGCATGCGGAAGCCCCTTAACGACAGGGCGCGTCAGGCCGTCGGAGTCGATAACGGTTCGGGACAGCGAGTCGTCTCTCAAACAGGCAAAGGCGTCGTCGTAGGCGTGATCGACACGGGAATCGACTTCCGTCATCTGGACTTTACCAGGCCGGGAAGCAACGGTACGCAAACCCGTATCAAGGCGATGCTTGATATGACGGAGTACACGGGCCAGGTTCCCGATCCGGGCTGGAACTATACGTCGCCGAACGGAAACGGACTGGTTGGCCGCCTCTCGACGGAATCTGACATAAACGCTGACCTCGCGTCGCCGAAGCCGGCCCAGGCCTCTGATTCTGTGAAGGAAAGAGATATGGCGGGCCACGGAACTCATGTCACCGGCATCGCGGCGGGTAACGGGCTAGCATCGCCTACTCCGGGGACTTACGCGGGGATCGCGCCTGAGGCGGACCTTGTCATCGTCAAGGCGACAAACGACAACGATGGAAGCGGCGCTTTCGCGGCGGATGCGATTATTGACGGGCTGAGCTTTATCGAGCAGCAAGCAGCTGCGCTCAACGAGCCTTTCTCGGTCAATGTCAGTTTTGGTGGACATGGCGGCAGTCCAGGCGATGGAACAGATCCGGATGAAAGGGCGATAGATACGGTAGTAAACGGCGGACCGGGGCGGGCCGTCTGCGTGGCCGCCGGAAACGACGGCGAGTCCGGCGACCATGCCAGTGGTACCGTGGCAAACGGCGCCGACGTCACGCTGACATTTGACGACAAGTCCAATCCCAATGATTTAACGATCTATTATCCGAACACCGACCGGTTTACTCTAACGGTGACACAACCCAACGGCGTCAAGGTGTCGGCCGGGCCCATCGACGGCACCGAGGTCGATACGACGTTCCTGCGCATCATTCACTTTACTGACGACAAACAGGATGACGACCAGACGAACGACCAGAGCAGTTTCTTTATCATTTTCCTGCCGGGCGCCGAGAGTCTTGGGCAGCATTGGTCTTTCGACTTACACGGTGCCAGTGTCGTGGATAGTGGTCATTTCGATGCCTGGCTGGATGACACGGTCAACTTCAATTCGCCTTATGCCGACGACTCGCATGAGGTTTCACCGCCCGCTACGTCGCGGGGCGCCATATCAGTCGGGGCGTTCGTGACCCGTTCGGCAAGCCAGACGATCGGAAGCTTCGCGTTCTTTACGAGCCCCGGACCCACCGCTGATGGAAGGCAGAAGCCTGACGTCAGCGCTCCAGGCTATTATCTCTACTCCGCACATGGTTCGGACATTAACCAGGTCAACGGTATCTCCGACAGCCAGTTCACGTACGGCACCGGATCTAACGCGTTGTCGCCTGACACTCCGGCGATGAGAGCTAGCTACGGCGGTCTGCTCGGAACCAGCATGTCAACTCCGGTAACGACGGGATCTGTAGCCTTGATGCTTCAAGCCGTTCCCAATCTCACAATCGACGGCATCAAGAACGCCCTCTTCACCACAGCGAGCCACGACAGCTTTGACCCGGCCGGTTGGGAGCCCCATTTTGGTCAGGGAAAGGTGAATGTTGCGGCAGCGATTCAGCAGTTGCAGTCGCAGCCTTCTTCCGCCTTTTCGATAGACGATGCGCGGTTCTTCACGACACAACAGTACCGCGACTTTCTAAGTCGTGAGCCTGACCAGGCTGGAGGCGACTACTGGACGAGTCAAATCACAGGGTGTGGCGCTAATACGGCTTGTGTCAAGAACCGCCGGACGGCAGTATCTGCGGCGTTCTTTATCTCCGCGGAATTTCAACAGAGCGGCGCTTACGTTTATCGATTTTATGTGGCGTCATTCGGTCAACAGCCAAAGTACCAGGACTTTACTCAAGGTCATCAGGAGGTTGTTGGTGGGCCCGATCTAAATGCCGAAAAGGCCGCCTTCGCCCTGAAGTGGGTTCAAGGCGGAGTCGAGGGGGTCCAGTTGACCAACAACAATAATGCGCCAGACCTGAATTTCCTCCTCACATATCCGAGGAGCATGACTGCCGCGCAATTTGTCGACGCATTGCTCAACAACATCAAGAATTACGATGGCGTTGACCTGAGCGCCGAGCGCAGCTCGTTGATTGCCATGTATGATGGGACCGACAACGGGCGAGCCGCGATCCTGCAGCAGCTCGTCGACGGCCAAGCCAGCCAGGCGTTCGTCAATAAGGAATTCAACCCGTCCTTTGTCCTGATGCAGTACTTTGGTTATCTACTTCGCGATCCGGACCCGAATGGATACGCCTTTTGGCTGAACGTGCTGAACAACGACGTCCCGAACAACTTCGATGCGATGGTCTGCGCGTTTATCACGTCGACCGAGTACCAGAGGAGGTTCGGCACATCGTTGACTTACTCCAATAACGATTGCCAATAGCTCGGCGGTCGAGGCGAACTCGAGGGACCCAGGTATTATGATCGCCTGGAGTAGCGCAGCAAGTGAACACCGGCTCTGATCTGACCTTCATCTCTTTCAGATCAGAGCCGGTAGTCTGAACCCTCAAGCCTTGAACGCATAGAACGCTCCGTCGAGTCCTCCAAAGAAGACAAGCCCTTGATCGATCGCCGGCGATGACGCCACGCCGCACGTATACGAGCCGGGGATCGGAGCCATGGGGTAGCGCCAGGTTATCTTGCCGCTAGCACGGTCCACAGCAAAGAATCCCCCATGATGCGGAATGAAGTAAGGTGTGACGCCAACGGCGCCAATGTATACCTGCCTGTCGGTTACGGCGGGGCTGGACCAGGCCGAGCCGTCGGTGTCGAAGCGCCATCTCTCCTTGCCGCTGGCTGCGTCGATCGCGAACAACTGTTGATAGTCTGAAGACCCAACGTACAGAATACCGTCACGAATTCTCGCCGACGACTCGACCCAGGATGTCCAGTAGAAGTATTTCCATTTAACGCCACCGGTCGCCGCACCGAGGGCGAAGAGATCCGAGCTCCGGCTCCCGATGTAGACTGTGCCGGCCGACACAAGCGGTGAAGAGACGACTTCCCTGAGCGTATCGTGTTTCCATTGTAGCGCGCCGGTCTTGGCGTCTACGGCATAGATATTCTGGTCATAGCTGCCAAAGAATACCCTTCCACTTGCGACGGCGGGCGTTGATCGGACTATGCCCTGCGTCTCGAAAT
>Ga0207085_1035_pt1 | contig 21851 bp, 16 predicted proteins | sample Alteio_BWMinHeat_53_FD_153542 | JGI IMG/M metagenome (GOLD analysis project Ga0207085, IMG submission 153542) | Enriched cells from forest soil in Barre Woods Harvard Forest LTER site, Petersham, Massachusetts, United States -... | ecosystem: Environmental > Terrestrial > Soil > Temperate forest >...
AGCCCGAAGACATGGTGCGCCAGATTCGCGGCGAGAAGCTGAACGTCGGAGCCGTGCTCACCTGGGGACCTTGTTACTACTATCAGAAACAGTTTTTCAGCGGAAAGGATGACCCATTGTCCGCGCCCGATCGGCTGATGCACTACGATCTGGAAGTCTCCGGCTTCCCCTCCAGCCACGCCGGTCATCTGGTTCTGCTCGGTCTGAAAGACCAAGATTATCCCCATTGCGTGCGCATTGAACAGTGGCCGACCTGGGACCTGCCGATTTTGCGCTGGGGCAAATCGCAAGGAGCGCTAGTGGGCTTTGCGCACTCGGGCTGGGGGCTGGAAGTGAAGTCGCAGGAGCTTCCGAATTACGAGATTCCTGGGTTCGACGGCATAGGCGCGAACGAATACATCGTCGATGTAACGTATCCGGATACGGTCGATTTTATTTCTTCGGCCGACACTCCCTATCTTTGGGAACTCAATATCTGGTATCACACGCTGAACGTCGGATTTCGCGCGCGCCTTTCGGGCGAGACGGATTTTCCTTGCATCACCGATGCGCGCGTCGGACAAGGCCGCGGCTACGCGAAAATTGATGGGCCGCTGACTTACAACGGATGGCTGCAAGCGCTGCGCGCGGGCCGCAGCTACATCTCCGATGGAAGAAGTCACCTGATGGATTTCAACGTGAACGGCGCAACGGTTGGAACGAATGCGAGTGAGGTAAAGCTGGCGGCACGTGGAACCGTGCAGGCGCGCGTAAAGGTCTCGGCCTATCTCCGCTCTGCCGGCGACGCGTCTGAGGACGAGCCCGCGTGGATGATTCCTCTCGCCAACCCTTGGAACTCGCACTTCTCCGATGCCGCTTCCACATCTATTCACGATCGCCCCACAGACAAAGAACCGTACTGGCACATTGAGCGGGCGCGCATCGAAAACACTCGCCAAGTGGCGGTGGAACTAGTGATGAACGGGAAACCGGTGGCCAGGAAGACGATCGTCGCGGATGGCAGCGTGAAGGATATCGCGTTCGATGTTCCGGTGGAGCGAAGCAGTTGGCTCGCGGTGCGGATTCTTGGGTCGTCGCATACCAATCCGATCTTCGTTTTAGTCGATGGGAAACCGATTCGTGCCTCACGCCAAAGCGCCGAGTGGTGTCTCGCCGCCGTAAACCAGTGTTGGACGCAGAAAGCCCCGAAGATTTCGAAGGCGGAACTTCCGGATGCGCAGGCGGCTTACGATCATGCGCGTGAAGTCTATACGAAGTTGATCTCCGAGTCGGACCAGTAGCTGGCGGAGTTGTTTGCCAGGTGCCGAACTACCGATGCGCGCTTAGCGAAGGCGCGGCAGCATGACTGAGTGCCATGACGGCCCACGCGGTTCCGATACTCGAAATCCATTGATCGTGATCGAACGGAAATCCGCTTTGGAAGTACGGTTGAAATTTCGGTGCGCGGCTGAGAACATGCCAGGAGCCATCGGGAAATTGCGTTCGCAACAGAAAAGCGACGGCACGCCGGTAAGCGGGATCGTCTTCTTTTAGGAGCCCGGTGCGGAACAGTGTTTCTAAGGCCACTCCGGTGGCGTAGGCATCCGACTCCAGATACTTAGTTTGCGCCCATCCCCCATCTTCGTGCTGCAGTCTGATTAGCCGGTCGGCATCCGACCGTAATTTCGAACTCGCAACACCGGCTGCGTATAAACCTGTAATGCGATCCGCATGTTCGTAAGTAGTCTCGGGCGATGCCTGAGCAAGCCACGCAGCAGCCATTTCGACACGTTCGTCAAACTCGGTTTGGCGCGCCGGCCACGAATACTGCTTGAGACAAACAATCGCGTAGGCGGTGCGAGAGATAGTGCTCTCTTCTAAGGGTGCACGGGAAGTTCCCAAATTCACCCAAGCACCCGAGGCATCCTGGCGCGCGGCAACAAAGTGCGCCATCAGATCGGTTAGATCGTTGGGCGGCTCCTTCAAATCGGCGTTGGCCGCCATCACTTGAAGAACGACGTCGAAATCTCCGCCGAAGCTAGACAGGGTGGGCATTACGCCCATCACTCTGGGGCGATTGGCAACTAAGGAATCGACAAATGCCTTGCGCAAACCTGGATCGGGCGAGAGGTTCGCCGTTTTTACGGCAGCATACGCTCGCGCCTGCGCAGGTTGGTGATGGCACCCCGCACAACCTCCGCCGGCCCTAAAGAAATCAGATTTACCGAAAAGGAGAAGCGAGCGTTTGATGCTGTCGGCGGGGTCGGCATTTTGAATTGTCGCCGGGCTGTCCACTGCCGCCGAAACGTCGCGTCCATGGGCTCCTGCCGCGACAAGTATGGAAAGGATCTCCGGGTTGTTGTATTTGCGCGCCCAGTCCAAGGCAGAGTCACCATAGATGTCTTTGGGCTGGACATCTGCGCCAGCGGCAAGCAGCTGCCGGACGGTAGCCGGCTGAGCATGGTCGGTGGCAACTGCGAGCATTAACGGAGTCATCTTCCTGCAATCCGTTTCGTTAACGCGTGCGCCCGCTTTCAACAGGCTGACGATGGTTTCTTGATCGCTGTAGGGAGCGGCCACCATCAGAGGCGACCTATGTGTCAAAGCAATTGGGCCGTTCTTGACCATGCCGGCAAACGTATTAAGAGCATTGGGGTCCGCACCGGCTTTCAGGAGCATACGAATTCGCACGGCGTCAGGGAACGCAGGAGCGCCCAGCAACGCGGTAAAGCCGGCTTTATCCGCACGCTTCACATCCGCCCCGCGTTCGAGCAGCAGCTGCAACGTATCAGGGTCCCCGAACGAAGCTGCCCGCAGCAGCGGGTCTTCGTTGTCTTCGGTGCGGGCATTCACATCCGCGCCTTTGTCTAAGAGATAGCGAACAGTTCGAACGTTGCCGTGCACTCCCGCTGCGACCAAAACCGGTGTAATTCCATGTTTCGTCGCTGCGTTCACGTCGGCATTGTGCTCGACGAGAAGACGCGTGCGTTCATAACTCCAGGCCGCGTATACAAGAGGAGTGGCGCCGGACTGATCGCGCGCGTTGGGATTTGCTCCAGCTTTCAGAAGAAACTCAATCGATTCTTGAGATCCATAAATGGCCGCATAGTGTAGCGGCGTGGCGGCCAGCCCGTTGCTAACATTGGCGGCTTCACGCGATTGGACAAGCTGTTTTAGTTTCGGAAGATCATTTCGCCGGATAACATCGGTAATCTCGCTTAACTTTGGCTCGGCAGCCGCGACAGATAACGCCGCGGCGACAAGCGCGCACAACAGCTTTCTCATGCAAGGTCCCCCGGCACGGAATGATTGCACATCGAGGGCCAGTTTGCTTAGTACTGCCGGTTAGTTAGTACTGCTAACATGGGTGACTAATTGCTTGCAACAGGTAACCCAGAACTGAGGTTTCGTCAATGAAGCGGACAAGGAATCCGAGTGACGACTCGCTGCGCTGCTCATTCTGTCATAAGAGTGCGAACAGTGTTGGAAAGCTGATCTCTAGTCCCAGCGATTACCCGCGTGCATACATTTGCGACGAGTGCATCGCCGTCTGCACTTCAATTATTGAGGACGACCAACCAGAGCCCCTACCAAGTAATGGCGTTCCGACCGCTGATTCGCCGCACCCTCTGCTGGATCACCCGCTTGCTTCGCGGTTGTTAGCGACAATTGAGGACTGGATTCGCGAGGACTCATTAGGTAAGAACGCATCAGCTGCTTTGGCGGACGTGCGTGCCATCGCCAGTCAAATGGTGAGTGGAGGCCGATAAAGGACCTGACACTTGTTTATCCGACATTGTTCGCCACGTCGTCCGCAGAGTTCACTGCGGGCATGCATCTCCCGCTACACCGGCCGCCCATGCGATGCCGCCTGCCAGCTCTTTTAGGTGCAGCGGTTCTTCGTACGTGCTGGCCGAGTGGCCCAGCGCGGAATAGAACACGCGGCCTTTGCCCACACAGTGTTTCCAAACGATTGGATGGTCGGCGCCCATGCTGATGTCCTTCCAAAACATCTTGGGACTGTAGGTTCGCTCGTCTACCCTGGCGAGCACTTTTACGCCTCCACTCCTGGGACTCTTCTCAAACGAATACCATTCGTCCACACGGGTCCACTCGGCGGGAAGGTCTTTTACCGTTACATCCTTCGAATCCTCAATACGGATGATCGCTCTTTGAAACTGCGGATGGAGTGGATGTCCTTTGAACTGCGCCCCCAGCAGCGTGTCCACATACCAGCGCCATTCGTATCGGGGATCGCCGCCCGCGCCATGAATACCAACAAAGCCACCGCCATTTTCGATATAGCTGCGGAATGCCTGCTTCTGGTCCGGCGTGAGCACATCACCGCTTGTGTTGTTCCAAACCGTTGCTTGAAAACGGCTGAGGTCGGTGCGGTTGAATACCGCGCCGTTCTCCGTGAAGAATGCCGACCAGCCTTGTTTCCTGGCTATCGCCGCCAGCGCCGCGTTCGCCGCGCGAACCGCGTCATCGTCCCGGAAGCCGTTTGTTTTGGAAAACACGAGGATGGCAGGCGACGTGAGCTGCGCAGGCAGTGGCGGCGGCACGGTCTCGTAGACATGCTTTCCGTAGTAAACCCGGTGAAACATCATTCCTCCGTAGATGCCAGCAACGATGATGAGAATCGCAATTGCCAGAAGCGACCATTTGGCTATTTTTTTGATCACTACTACTCTCTCCAGTGTTTGTTTGTACGGTGTACGATTTTTGTGTACACTGTACCAAGAGACAGGGAACTTGTCAAAAGCCTCCTCCCACAAAGCCAGGTCGCAGCGAACCCGCGTCTCTTCTACTTGGGACGGGATTATTCATCAGGAAGATCGGAACGGTCTGACTCGGGAACGCATCATCGCCGCGGGCATAGCGTTGGCGGATCAAGACGGCTTGGCCGCGGTGTCGATCCGGGGAATCGCCGCCCAGCTTGGCTCCAGTCCCATGGCGCTTTACCACTACATTCCCAGCAAGGGCGATCTTCTGAATCTGGTCCTCGATGCCCTGGACGCGGAATTTGCGTGGCCCACAGACAAGTTCACAAACTGGCGTGGCACGTTGAGCCACTTCGCGCGGGAGAGCCGGCATTGTTTGAAGCGGCATCCGTGGGCAAGCGCTCTCCGCGCCGCAGACCCCGAGTACGGTCCGGCGTGCATCCGAACGTTGGAGTTTCTGCTCACCACGCTTTCCCGTTTCGGCCTGGACATGCGAACAGCCACGCGTGCCCTTGGCGTACTATTCGTATTTGTGAATGGCTTCGTCGCGGTCGAAACTGCCGATGCCGCCGTGCGCCCCGTAAAGGGGAAGCGCCCCGCAGCTCACCAGCCGAGATTCTCGTGCGCCGTTCTGGCCACCGGCAAGTTCCCGAATGTGTCCCGTTTCGTCGAGATGGGCGCGGAGCTTCCCGGCGACGACGGCTTCGAACGAGCATTGAATTGGATCCTCGACGGCATCGAGACCGACCTCGGCCACACCACTAAAGGGAAAAAAAGAAACGCTGGACGATGAGCTTCCAACAACACCGAAAAATTTCAATTCACACCCGGAGACGAAGGGAAATGTCATTTCGATACATTCAACTGACGGTCCTGCTACTCGCCGCATCGCTCAACGCTCGCCAGGCGGATCAGGTGGCCGGCGCCGAAAAAGAAAGAAATGCGCAGCAGCAGAAGAAGGACACAACGCAAAAAGAGAAAGCCGCGCCCGATCTTGCCGACTTGATGGGCGGCCCGCATCTGGATCCCGCAGCGGTCGAACGGGGCCGAAAGATATTCATTCCCACCTGCGGGTTTTGTCACGGCAACGACGCCCACGGCAAGAGTGGGCCCGATCTGGTTCGGTCGGCCCTTGTCTTGCATGACAACAAGGGCGACACGCTCGGTCCAATGATCCGCAATGGCCGGCCGGATCGGGGCATGCCGGCCTTTTCCGCGCTTTCGGCCGAGCAAATCGAGGACATCTCAACCTTCCTTCATTCGCGGGCGGCGGACGTCTCGAACCGGTTTGCCTATAAGCTCGGCGACCTGGTTACCGGCGATCCAGCCAAAGGAGCAGCGTTCTTCCATGGCGCGGGACATTGTGATACCTGCCATTCGCCGTCAGGCGATCTCGCACATGTCGCAACCAAATATGAAGCCGCTGAGCTGCAGCGCCGGATGCTGTATCCCGCGCCGAACATGATCGACGTGTTCCTCGGGCGGGCGGTGAAACCTCCTGTGCCTACGAAGGTGATCATCCATTTGCCCTCCGGGCAGGAAATGTCGGGCACGCTGGACCATCTCGACGAGTTCACGGTTTCTTTGCACGATTCATCCGGTTGGTACCATTCGTTCTCACGCGAGAACGTGACGGTTGATGTACAAGATCCCCGAGCGGCGCATGAGGCCCTGCTCCCGAAATATACAGACGATGACATGCACAATGTCCTTGCCTTCCTGGAGACGTTGAAATGAAAGCCTGGGCACTTACGTTACTACCACTGCTCGTCCCCTCCACTTACAATGCGCAGCAGTTGCCTGTCGATACGCTGTTGAAGCCGGCGGCCGCTAGTTGGCCGACTTACAACGGCGATTACTCGGGACGGCGCTATAGTTCCTTGAATCAGATCAATACGTCTAACGTCGGCGCGTTATCGACTGCCTGGGTGTATCACGCCTCGAACTACGGCGCGGGCGGCTTCGGTTCGGTTATTAAATCGACACCGCTTGAAGTGAACGGCGTGTTGTACTTCACGATGCCGGATAATATCTGGGCCGTCGATGCGCGGACCGGCCGGGAAATTTGGCATTTCAAATATCCGCAGAATGAGGGCAATCACATTGGCCACCGCGGTGTCGCCATGTGGGGCGATTGGCTGTACTTCGAAACCCCGGATTGCAACTTGATTTCGCTCGATGCCAAGAACGGCAAGGAACGGTGGCGGAAACAAATCGCAGACGTGAAACTGGAATACTTCTGCACCATGTCGCCGCTAGTTGTGGCGAACCACATTATCACTGGCGTGGGCGGCGACTCGCTGGACAATCCGGGATATCTGGAGTCGCATGATCCGGAGACCGGCGAGCTCCAGTGGCGTTGGAATACCGAGCCGGGCCGCGGCGAACCTGGCGCAGAGACTTGGCCGGACGACGATGCACGCGGGCATGGCGGCGGAATGACCTGGATGACAGGTACGTACGATCCCGAGTTGCACCTCCTTTATTGGGGCACGGGAAATCCCAACCCGGTGCATGCGGGCGAAGCTCGCAAGGGCGACAATCTCTGGACGTGTTCGATTGTGGCTCTGAACGTCGACACGGGCAAGATGGCGTGGGGATACCAGGTGTCGCCTCATGACACGCACGACTGGGATGCGGTGCAGACACCGATTCTTTTCGACGCCGAGTTCAAAGGGCAGCAGCGCAAGCTCCTGGCACAAGCTAGCCGCAATGGGTTCTTCTTCGTCCTGGATCGCACGAATGGGGAGCATCTGTTAACCGCTCCCTTCATTAAGAGCAACTGGAGCATGGGCATCAACGCCAAAGGACAACCGATTCCCGATCCAAAGAAGGAGCCTTCGCGGAACGGCACGTTTGTGTCTCCGAGTTCAAACGGCGCCTCAAACTGGTTCGCGCCTACCTTCGATCCCGATACAGGCTTGTTTTACGTGGTTGCGTCGCAGAGCTACAGCGTCTTTTACCTCACCGCCGAAGGAAAAGCCGAAGGCTTCGCCGGCCGGGATGACTTTCTTAATTTCCCGGGAAAAATCGAGGCCATTGATTATCAGACAGGTGACATCCGGTGGACGCACGACATTGGGGCAATGGGTCCCGGCCTGCTAACAACGGCGGGTAACCTGCTCTTCACCGGCGACAACTCCGGACATGTAATGGCGCTCGACGCAGCAACAGGCAAAACGCTGTGGCATACCACAGTGGGCACCAATCAGACCAACGGCGCCATTACCTACGAACTCGACGGCAAGCAGTACGTTGTCGTTGGAGCGGGGGACACACTCATTGCGTTCGCGTTGCCCGCTGCTTCCCGGTAGCGCGGGTGGATATAAGCCCGTCTTCTTCGCCTTGCAAAATACGAACCCTTTGTTTTCGGATGCGAAGCCTATCCAAGGATAAAGGTGAAGCCGAAGCGACCTCGGGCAATTCTGGATGTTATTGGGAGACTATAAGAAGAGTCAAGATGCTCACTGAAAAGGAAGCTAGAGACTTTGGGCGGGGCTGGATACAGGCGTGGAACTCCCACGACCTGGACGCTATCATGTCGCATTACGAACAGGATGTCGTTCTGATTTCACCAGTGGCGGCCGAGATCCTGAATCGCCCATCCGGAACTGTCGAAGGGCAAGAAGCCTTGCGCTCATACTTTCAGCGAGGCCTGGAGGTATACCCTAACCTTGCGTTCGAGCTCCTGGATATCATGTGCGGGCTCTCCAGTGTTGTTCTTTACTATATGAATTACAAGGGCACGCGGTGTGGCGAGTTTATGGAGTTCAGTACGAACCGAAAGGTCATTCGCGTCGTAGCAAATTACAGCATCACTTCAATTTGACGTATCTTTTTCTTACCGCACACGTTGGTTACGGCTCGACGCCGCGAAGCGCCGCCATCATGCGCGGATCGGAGCTAACCCGTTCCAACATGACGGCGTGTTCTTCATCGGGATCGCGCCACTGGTTCGGGTCCAGCTTTGCGCCTGCCCTTGCCAGCAATGCAATCGCTTCGTAACAGCGTTCGCGCGCTGCCTTGTCGGCGGTGTTGTCCCACGTCCATAACACCACGTCCATTGCCGTCGATTGAAAGGGCTTGTCCTTTACATCCACGGACGTTCCACGTTCCAACAGTAGCCGGATGATCTCGATGTGCGGGCCATAGCACGACCAGTGCAGGGCCGTTCGCCCATCCTTGTCGTGTGCCGCCGGATCGATACCGCGGTAGAGAAGGAACTCCGCAACGGCGCGGCTGTCATATCCGCAGGCGTACCGAAATGCGGACTCCATCTGCTTCGCTTGCATCTGTCGGGGCTCGCGGCTTTTGTCTAAAAGCTCCTGAACTACCGCGATCCTGCCGAGCGCTGCCGCGCTCTCCAGGTCCACGCGCGCGCCGAGATCGGCAAGAAAACTGGCCGCTTTCGGTTGCCCGTTCGCAATGCAGGCATGCACGATCGACTGCTGGTTGCCGCCTGCCGAGGGCTGCTGAAGCTGCGCGCCGCGGTCGAGAAGCGTCTGCAGGAGGGCGATTTGCACGCCGGCTCGTTCCGGATGAATACTTGTCGCTACTAAGCCGAGCGTGGTGCATCCCCCGCCGTACGCGTCCGACTCCGCATCGACGTCGGCACCCGCATCCAGGAGGAGGTTCGTGATTTCAATAATGTTCTTGGGCGTCTTCTGGCGGAAATCCTCCACACCGTTGGCGGAGACGTAGTGCAGCAAAGTGGAACGGTGCGCGCGCGTAGAACGCTCGCGCGCCAACCCAGACTGTTCTGCCAGAAGTCTCCGAAGAACTGGCAGGTCGCCGCTGACAATCGCATCGGCCGCTGCCTCGAATGCGGAAACAACCGAGTTGGCACGCGCTAATTCGTGAAAATGCTGCGCAAACTTTGGCCAGCTCGCAAATCCGTGTTCACGCGCGATGAAAAACTGCGCGCTAGCAAGGGTCCACGATGCGTCAGACTGGTCAGCCGTATGCTTCTGCTTGTTCCAGCGCAGTTCGATGTGCTTAGCTTCACGCTCGCGCTCCGGCGGCGTAAGCGAACTGGCTTCGCCTTGCAGGCGGGCGAGAGTTTCAAGCCAACGTGTTGCCCATTGGCGAATCGCGACGGGGTTGCCCGATTGACGCGCGTCCTGCAAATCCTTTGCGAGCTTCTTATACTGTTCGAGATTAGGACGAGGCGGTAGAGGTAGGGCGTCAGACGTAACGAATCTCCTTCCCTGCATGCCTGGAATCCGCGCAAATCAGGCTGAAAGAAGGTTCGCTACCTTCAACTTTGTTCAGTGGGTGGGCACGGCCCTTTCCGCGGACTGGGTGCGCCCCTAGCGCTTCATCGTTATATCACGACTAAACACCTGCTCACTTCGATGGAGTGGCGGTGAAGTCGCCGTCAACCCCGTATTCCTGAACGTTCACCGTTCCAACTATCTTTTTGTCCGCGCCCAGAGTTCCGGTGTACGTCAGCGTAATCGGGCCGCCGTTGTACTCGCTCTTGTATTCCCACGTAACCTTTTTGTCGTCGATTTTCCCAGTGACGGTACCGGAACCTTGCTCCGTTTTGCAGTTCCCGGTCAGCTCATTCGCCTTTTGGGTGAACGTACAGGTCTGATCGCTCTCATTCCCGGCGATACTGTTGTGGATTTGCCAGGATCCGGTGAGGGGCGAGTCGTCGGCAGCAGGCGCAAGTGCGGCGGCTGAAACAAAAAGAATGGAGGCGGCGAGTTTTTTCACGTTTGTTGCCTTTCTAAGCTCTGAATCTGCGCGTCAAACCGCTGGGATTCGCTCTCGGCGGATTGTATCGGAATCGAAAAGTAGAATGTCGAGCCAAGGCGCGGCTGAGACTCTGCCCACATTCGTCCTCCGTGTCGCTCTATCACCCGCCTGGACACAGCTAGTCCCACACCCATCCCTGATGTCTGCTGAGGATTGATTCGACGGAATAGTTGAAAAATGCCTTCGCCGTGCCTCGGCTCAAAACCGATACCGTTATCGGAAACGCCAAAAACCCAGCTGCCATTGCTCTGTTCCGCAGCGATCGTGATGCGAACCGGCTCCGCCGGACGGCGGTATTTAACCGCATTTCCAATCAGATTTTGGAATACCTGGACAACCGCGCCTGGATTGACGTTTACATCCGGCAGCGTTCTGATTTCAATCTGAGCTTGGGAGTCGGTAACGGCCGCCTGCAGATTACCGAGCGCAGTCTGAACCAAGGTTTCGGCACAGACACACTGCTTTGGCAATTCCTGTTCGGAGGCCTTGGCATACTCCAACAATCCTTCGATCATATTTTGCATACGTGTCGCACCCTGCTGGATGTTTGCCAAGTAGGTCTGCGACTCGGCATCCGCTATCGAGGCCAAACGGTTGGCCAATACCGAGGAAAAAGCAGAAACGGCACGCAATGGTTCTTTTAAATCGTGACCGATCGCGTAGGCAAACTGCTTCAGGTCTTCGTTCGACTGCTGCAGAGATCGATTCATCTGTTGCAGATCCTCTTCGAAAACCCGCCGTTCCGTAACATCGATATTAGCTCCGATCATTCGGACACATTGGCGCTGAAAATTCAAGATCGGCTGCGCCTTCGCTTGCAGCCAGTGTGTTTGCCCATTCGGCCACACGACCCTGTATTCAGCCGCGTAAAGCTCTCCGGTCTCGGTAGCCGTAGCCAGCGCCTGCACCACCCGATCTCGGTCATCTGCATAAATCCAGCTCAACCATTCTTCATGATGCGGGCCGATTTTCCGGAGTCGACGTCCGTACTGCCGAAACCATTCGTCCGAGCAGATAGCCGTGTCCGTCAAAGCGTCCCAATCCCATACCCCGACGCGCGCGACCTCCTGGGCCAGCCGCAAACGTTGTTCACTGTCCTCGAGACGGCCCCGAGCAAGCGCCAACGTTGTAATGTCGTTATTGATTTCGATAACGTACTGACGATCGTCTTTCCCGGCAATCATCTTCCAGGAACTCTGCACGACAATTGTTTCTTTGTGTTTCGTTTTGTGAGTTAATTCCCCAATCCAGAGTCCTTTCTGGCTAAGCTGGGCGTTGATTGTCTCTAGTGGAGTTGGGAAGACCGTTTCTAAGAGATCGTGCAGGCATCGCCCCACAGCTTCGTCGGCGTTCCATCCGTAGATTGCCGCTGCGCCTTCCGTCCAGGCGGCAACAGTTCCGTCGAAGGTGCGGACAATCGCATGCGAACCGTCAATCAGGACTTGGCAGACGTCTTCTTTGGATAGATGAGCTTCAATCGATTTCACTTACGCATTCCCAAATTTCGGGCAAATTTTTTGCCGTCTTTAAGAGTCGCTAGTCACTCTGTGCTTTGCGCATACAGGTATTGCGTTAATTGTGAGTTCGTCGACAAGATAATGCGTTTCCGAACGGAACAGGCAACCTTGTCACCCGGCCAAATCACCAGCGAATTACCTGGTTACTTCGATGATAGCCAAACATCCTCGGCGCCGCTCATCAGTACAGCTGAACGGGAATCGCCTCGGGGAAACAGAATCCAGATCCGCCGCCCCATTTGATGTCACCGGCGATTTGGGCTGAAGGAAAACGGTCTACCAGAAGTTGCGTCGTCGTGCTCAAAATCATGCGGATCAGCGGTGCTCCAACGCAGGCATGCTTACCTAAGCCGAGAGTCAGTTGGCCGCCGCGCTTGGCCGCGATATGTAACGACGTGGCGCCCTCGAATTTGTCCGGATCTCTGTTGGCGGCACTAACCCTGAGCATCACCCGTTCACCCTTCCGAATGGGAATGCCGTTCAGATCCAAATCGGTGGCAGCCATGCGAAACAAGATCTCCGTCAAGCCCGCATATCGCAGTAGTTCTTCCACGGCGCTGCCCATGAGTTGGGGTTCTTCCCGCAGACGTGACCATTCAGCCGGATTCTGCAGCATGGCCAGCCAGCACCTAGCGAGAAGTCTGGCTAAAGTTTGCGAAAGGGCTACGAAACCTGATTCACGAAGCGAATCGGGCCCCGCTGAAAAGTGTTTTTTCAGTTCGGCGCCCGCTGCCTTTGCTTGCGCCGACAGAGTCGAATCATAGGGTTCCTCCGCCGCCCGTGAGACTTCAGCGGCCAGCTGGAAAAGAAGGTCTTCGCCCGAAGTTGACGGGCGAGTGATCAGAAGTGCTATTCTTCGGCAAAGCGGTCGTGTAAATTGTCCAACCAGATCGGCGCGGCTGTTGGCTCCCATGTCGCGAAGAAGTTCGTGGGCAATCCCAGTGATCTCATCACTCCACATCTGGAGCGCGGCGCCCGACAAGGCCGCTACCGTCTCCGCTCTTGCCTTCAGCCTAAGCGCATCATCCGTAGCTTTGCCTTCAGTCGCTTTGCCCTCAGTCGTGGACTTGGCGTTCACGGGCGATAGTTCGGCGGATCGAAACGCCGCCGCAACGTCATCGTATCGGGTTAACACCCAAGCGTTCAGCTCCCCGTCGAAGTATGCTTTCTGCGTGGCAGGCGTCTGTCTTAGATCGCATCGGTCTCTAAGTCCGATGGCCGTGCGCTCTTTTCCTTCAGACATATGGATTGAAATGATCTTCTCGAAACACACACCAGCGTACGCCGCTAGGCGGAGTACATCGTCTTTCCGCCGACTACCGTACGGACAATCTGAACGTCTTTGATTTTCGATTGGTCCATTGCGTAGATGTCATCAGACAGCAGGACAAAGTCAGCGAACTTGCCGGCGGAGATGGAGCCTTTCACCGCTTCCTCATGCGAATTGTAAGCGCCGTTTATCGTGTTTACCGCAAGTGCTTCGGCCACACTGATGCGCTGGTTGGCGCCCCAGGTTTGGCCATTCCAACCGGTTCGCGTCACCATGCCTTGAATTGCCATGCGCGGATCGAAGGGTCCTGGAGGAAAGTCGGACCCGGCCGCTACGCGAATGCCTGCGTCTAGCAGCGTGCGGAATGCCATACAATGCTGCATCAGCGGCTCACCGTAGAAATGGAATTTATCGGAGTTGTAGTAAGCGTAGGAAGTGAATAGCGCCGGAACGGCCCCTGCCGTCCGCATGCGCCGCACCAAATCATCGTTCACAAGGGTGCAATGGGTAATCTTGGGGCGCGCATCCGGTCGCGGGAAAAGCTGCTGAGCTCGTTCCACCGCCGTCAGAAACATCCCAATCGCCACGTCGCCATTGGCGTGGCAGTTTACCTGGATTCCGGCACGATGGACCCGTTCTACCCACGCATTCAGGTTTTCCTGACTGATCGTAATGTTGCCGCGATACGGCGGCTGGACACCAGGGTAGGGAACGCTCAACGCCATTGTCCGCTCAGAAAACGATCCGTCGATGGTAAATTCAGCCGTCGCTCCGATACGAATCCATTCATCACCGAAGCCAGTCTTGACGCCGGCGTCAATCAAGTCATCGAGTTCTCTGCCGGCAGCCTCGTAGCTTACGCGATGCAGCAGTTCGCCGCGTTGGCGAATCTGCTGTAAGGCTTCCAGTTGGCCCTCTCCATGATGAACAGCGCATAGGCCGTAACGCACAAATTGCTTGGAGATATAGGCCTGCCCATCACGCTCGCGCCGCGCTTGCTCGGCCGGAGTGAACTCTTGCCGCTTCCCCACTTTGTCGAACACAGCTCGCGCCCTGTCGGTAACACGCCCGTTTAGTTCTCCGCTCGCATCGCGGTCGAACGTACCGCCGGCAGGATTGGTGATGTTGTTGGTGACGCCTGCCAGTGCGAAGGCTTTGTTGTTGTAGAAGCCTGTATGCCCGCCGCGATGCTCCACCATCACCGGATGTTCGGTCGAAACTTGATCCAGGTCGTGAAGGGTAAGCTGCCGGTTGTCCTTCACCTTGGTGTCGTCGTAAAAATAGCCTTCTACCCAGAATCCCGGCGGGGTCTGCTGCGCCCTGGCGCGAAGTTTTTCCACAATACTCGCGATGGTGACAAACTCCACCTCGTACGGATTGCCCACAATCACGTCGTACAGCAACCGATAGCCGGTTGCGTGATTATGGCAATCGATGAAACCCGGCACCACGGTCATCTGGCGTGCGTCGATTGTCTGCGTCCGTTTTCCGCTGAACGCTTTTACCTCTTCGTTTGTGCCGACGGCGACGAAACGGCCGGCTTTCACCGCAACCGCATTGGCGAAAGGCATTGGGGGATCGACCGTGTGCACCTTGGCGTTCAGCACGACGAGATCCGCTTCCTGCGATACGCTAGCGGCCGCAAGCTGCTGCGCTACCGCGAGCCCTGCCAATGCGCTCCCGCTTTGTTTGACGCTCCGTTTAAAGAAGGTTCTGCGGCTATGCCGCTTGCCGGCCATAGAGATAACCGATTTTACTAGGCCCGTCGGCGACCTAAGGCAGGGCGTTTTGGATCGTGCGGGAGCACCGTGAACCGTGCCAAGCCAGAGTAACCCTTTGATCGTCCTGCACGATCTCCGTAACCCGGGTCTGTGTTCAGGTATATTTTAGGCGACGAATAAAGATGGCGAGGTCAGCAGAATGCCACCCATGCGGATCCACCTGTTCGGCAATTTGCATATCGATGTCGCAGGACAGCCGATCACGTCCGTAAACACGAACCGACTCCAATCGTTGATCGCATACTTGATTCTGCATGGCAATACGCCGCAACCGCGTGAGAAGCTAGCCTTCACTTTATGGCCGGCATCTCGCGAGTCTCAGGCGCGAACGAATCTAAGGCAGTTACTTCACAGCCTGAAGAGAGCGCTACCCGCCGACTGTAACTCGCTGGTGATCGACCATTTCGCAGTTCGTTGGCGGCTGGATGATTCGTGCGCGGTGGACGTGGTGGAGCTTAAGGCGGCTCTTGCGGGCGCCTCGATGGCGCGAAAGGAAAACGACCGGACGCGCGAGATACGATTTCTTACAACCGCCGCCCAGCTCTATGAAGACGACCTGCTGCCAGCGCTTTATGACGAGTGGCTACTTCCATTACGCGAAGAGTTCGGAAAGAAAATCTGCGAAGCGTTGCATCGTCTAGCAACTGTACTCGAAGAGCAGAAAGAATACGCGGCAGCGATTCCCTACGCCGGTCGTCTTTTGGTGCTGGATTCGTTGAACGAGTCGTATCATCAGCTGCTAATCCGGTTGCATGCAGCTAATCACGATCGCGCTAGTGCGCTGCGTGCCTATCACCAGTGTTGGCGCGTGCTACGGCGTGAAATGGGACTGGAACCAGATGCAACGACCAAGGCCTTATTTGAACGAATTCTGAAAGGTGACGGAGTCGGTCCACGCGAATCGACCTCGGAGTCGGCCGCATCCGCGGCCACCAAGCCGTTTTCGCATTTGCAGAAAGTGCGGGCAATCGTGGGCCGCGCCATGGAATGGGATCAGTTGACGCAGTCCTGGCAAACGGCGGTGGAAGGCAATCCCCAAGTGGCGGTGATTTCGGGTGAGCCAGGGATCGGCAAAACGCGGCTTGCCGAGGAGTTATATCAGGCATGTTTGCGGCAGGGGCATGGGGCCGCGCGTGCCCGCTGCTACGGGGGACAGGGCCAAGCCGCGTATGCTCCGGTGGCCGAGTGGCTGCGTTCCGATGTGGTTCGCGCAGGCTGGGCCAACCTGCGCAAGCAGCAACTGGCGGAACTTGCGCGACTGATACCGGAAGTCAGTGAGCAGTTCCGGGATCTGGAAGCGGCCCAATCAAGCGCCCCTAGTACGGTCCCCGAGAACTGGCAACGGCTTCTTTTCTACGAGTGCTTGAATGCGGCAGCCGCCAAGAGCCGCAAGCCGCTACTGCTCTATCTCGATGATATGCAATGGTGCGATCCCGACTCGTTCGAGTGGTTGAGTGTCTTTCTGACCTCTCCCGCGGCGGCGGGCGTACTCGTACTCGGGACCGTGCGAGCGGAGGAAGTAGGCCGCGGACACCCGCTCACCCGGTTTCTGACGGAGGTGCGGCAATCGGGAATTGTTACTGAAATTCCGCTCGATCGATTGAACGCTGACGAGACGGCCGAACTTGCGCGCCGAGAATCCAGGACGCCTTTGGAAAGCGGGAACCTGGAAGAGATATTCCGCTCCACGCGGGGCAATCCGCTATTCGTGATTGAAAGCGTGCGCGCTGGGTCGCAGAGCAGTAGGGTCCATGCTGTGATCACGGCACGGCTAGCACAGCTTACGGCGCCGGCTTACGAACTTGCCGGTCTCGCCAGCGTGTTAGGCCGGCCATTCTCCGTTGACCTGCTTGCGATGGCTACAGATTGGGACGAGCGCAGTGTTTCCGGTGCGCTCGACGAACTCTGGCAAAGACGAATTATCGAGAGCGGGCCGGCCTCAGAGTACGATTTCAGCCACGATCTGCTGCGCGAAGTGGCTTATTCCGAGTTGAGCCTGGTGCGTAAGAGATATCTGCACCGTCGAGTAGCGAGGACATTCGCCGAATTACACAGCGCTGAGATAGAAGGCTGGAACGGCCAAATTGCCTCGCATTTTGAACAGGCCGGAATGGCCGAAGAGGCGATCGAATGGCTCGGGCGTGCCGCGGCGCACGCCCGGCAACGATATGCGGATACCGAAGCCGCGGACTTGCTCAAGCGGGCGCTGGCGTTATGCCGCGGGTTCCCCGATTCGGAACGGAGATTGAAACAGGAACTGGACCTACTTGTCACGCTCGGCACCGTGCTGGTGACGACCGAAGGCTACTCTGCAGCGGAAGTAGGCGCAACCTATACTCGCGCTCTTGATCTTTCGAGGCGATTCGAAGATCGTACGATTTTTGCAGTTCTCAGCGGGGCGTGGGTATTTCACATCGTGCGGGGCGATTTGGAAAAGGCCCGGCAGTTCAGTCTGGAATTTTTGCGGCTAGCCGAACAATCGCCCACCCCGGGGCTGATGCAGGCTGGAAATTTTCTTCTGGGGAGCAGTTTATTTCATCTGGGCCAATTGAGAAACTCTTTGCACCATATGAACGAGGCAATTCGCACCGACACCGGAGCGGCAGAATCGATCCTGGCCTTCTTCGCGGGACCCGATGTAGGCGTATTTTGCCGCTCGTACCTGGCGCATCTCAGGTGGCATTGCGAAGACGACAACGAAGCAGGCGTTCACGCGGTAAAAGCCATCGAGGCGGCAAAACGTATACGTCATCCCTTCAGCCAAGCGATCGCGCTGGATTACTCAACCATGCTGGATGTCTTCCGCCGCGACAGCCGCCTGGCATTGGAGCACGGGACGGAAGCGGTGGAACTATGTAACCGCTTTGGCTTCACTTATTACCTGGCAATAGCGAATGTACTTACCGGGTGGGCGCGAGGCGCCGAGGGTGATGTGCCTGCCGGCCTGGCACAACTCCGCGAGGGGTTGGAGGGCATGCGCCGTTTAGGGGCTGAAGTCCGCCTGCCGTTCTATCTCAAGCTACTCGCGGAAACGCTGGCGCGTGGGGGCCAGATGGGCGAAGCGTTGGCGAATCTCTCTACCGGCTTTGCCTCCGCGAGCAAGAACGGCGAGGAGTGGGCTGTGGCCGAGCTGCATTGTTCACAGGGCGAACTGCTCGCCGCCGGCGGCAAGCCCGAGGCGGCCCTCGCTAGTTTCCGGCGTGGTCTTGAGGCAGCAGAGCGCTCTGGTTCGCTGGCGTTGCAGCGGAAATTATCGGTTCTTGCAAACGGAACGCTCACAATCGCCACCACAGAACGCCCTTAGAACGCTGCATCGGGCAAAGTGAACATGTCGCAGCGCGGAAATAGAATAGAGCGCCGGCGACGAGGAGAACGCAACGTCGATGCAACAAACGATTACAGAGTTTCGCGGCCAATTCCGGGGACAAGTGCTCGCGCCCGAAGATGCAGGTTATGAAGAAGCGCGAAAAGTCTACAACGGGATGATTGATCGGAGACCTAGCCTGATCGCCAAATGTAGCAATGTTGCGGACGTGATGACCGCGGTCCGAATGGCGAATGCCAACGCGTTGCGCGTTTCCGTTCGGGGTGGCGGCCACAACGCGGCCGGGCTAGGTGTCTGCGACGACGGCATCGTGATCGATCTTTCGCCAATTAATTATGTAAGGGTAGATCCTTGCGAGCGGACCGTGCTGGTGGGCGCCGGTTGCAGGTGGAGCGATGTGGACCACGCCACACACGCGTTCGGACTGGCCGTGCCGTCTGGTATTGTCGCCAGCACTGGGGTTGCCGGATTAACGCTGGGCGGAGGAATGGGACATCTGAGCAGGAAATACGGCCTCACGATCGACAACCTATTGTCGGTGGATATGGTGCTGGCGGACGGTTCCTTCGTGGTTGCAAATGCGGACGAAAATGCGGACCTGTTCTGGGTGGTGCGCGGTGGAGGAGGAAACTTCGGAATCGTGACCTCGTTCCTGTTTCAAGCGCATCCGGTCGACATGGTCCGCGCCGGCCCCATGCTCTGGAATCTGGAAGATGCGGCAGACATCATGAAGTGGTACCGGGAGTTCATTACGCAGGCGCCGGAGGAAATGAATGGCTTCTTCGCGATGCTCAGCGTTCCGCCGGGTCCGCCATTTCCTGAGGAATTGCATTTACGTAACATGTGCGGGATCGTGTGGTGTTATCAGGGTTCCATGGAGCAGGCGAATGCGATGCTGGAACCGCTTCGCAGCTATCGGCCACCCGCTTTCGAATTCTTCGTTCCGATGCCGTTTCCGATGTTGCAGGGAATGTTCGATGGAATCTATCCGCCCGGTTTGCATTGGTATTGGAAGGCTGATTTCTTCAAGGAACTCAGCGACGAAGCGATCAAGAAACATCTTGAATACGGCTCGGTTCTGCCAAGCTGGCAATCGACCATGCACCTTTATCCAGTTAACGGAAAAGTGAATCGGGTGGGACAAACCGACACGGCTTTCAGTTATCGCGATGTCGTCTGGAGCGAGGTGATCGTGGGTGTAGACCCCGATCCGGCGAACTGCCAGAAAATCACGGACTGGACCAGAGCCTATTACGACGCAATGCATCCATTGGGCGCCGGCGGAGCGTATATGAACTTCATGATGGAGGAAGGAGAGGATCGGATTCGGGCGACGTATCGAGGAAACTACAACCGGCTGGCAGCGATCAAGGCGAAGTACGACCCGGGGAACTTCTTTTCTGTGAATCAAAACATCCAGCCGGCGGCTTAGCTCCGACTTTCTGGACGCTGTCCAGACAACCTGCTGCCACTCGGTATGCTGAAGACTGCGAAATAACGAAAGTTCAAGGAGCTTTCAAAAATGACTACATTCACCTTAGTGCATGTCTTGTTAAGCCTGGTGGGAATTGGCGCGGGTTTCGTTGTCGTGTTCGGACTGATCGCGGCAAAACGACTCGATGGCTGGACCGCACTGTTTCTCGCAACCACGGTGGCGACCAGCTTGACCGGCTTTCTTTTTCCTTTCCATAAACTCCTGCCGTCCCATGTAATCGGCATCGTATCGTTGCTGGCCCTGGCGCTTGCCATCCTGGCGCGCTACGCCCGCCATCTCACTGGCGCTTGGCGTTGGATCTACGCAGTAAATGCCGTAGTTGCGTTGTATCTGAACGTTTTCGTCCTGGTGGCGCAAGCGTTCCAGAAGGTGCCGGTCCTGAAAGCAATGGCTCCCACACAGTCTGAGGCGCCATTTCTGGGTGCGCAACTTGTGGTCATGGCCTTGTTTATCGTGCTTGGTATCTTTGCGGTTAAGAGATTCCATGCTGAGCCGATCCGTGATGCCGTAGCGTTTGGTTAGGCGGGAACAGACGCCGCCCTTCTGCTGCCTGCCTGACCGCGAATTCGTGCGCGTTGGATAATCACTTAGAGCCCAGGCGCTGATGTACTCGGGTTGTGAGTTTGCAAAAATCAAGCATCTGCGAGTCTACAAAATCAATCCGGCGCCACCCGTAAAATCAGACACGTAATGTCGTCATGTTGCGGAGCCGAGCGCACAAATTGATCCGCAGACGTCATAAGGAGGTCAAGCGTCTGAATGGCTGTAAGACCAGCGCCACTGTTCAGAGTCGCTAACATGCGAGGTTCGCCATACTCTTCCTCATTGATGTTTTCCGCCTCCACAAGCCCGTCCGTGAAGACGACCAGCAGGTCCCCGGGCACTAGCGTAGTCACGCCGCATTCGTAGCGTGCCTGCGGCAGCATTCCGAGGGGCACGCCTCCTGTTTGCAGACGTTCGATCTTACCGGAAACGCGGCGCAAAACCGGCCAGTTGTGTCCTGCGTTGACGTAGGTGAGTTGCCGCGTAATCGGATCTAATTCCGCCAGAAAAGCTGTCGTGAAGCGTCGTCCCCCGACATTTTGTTCGCAACAATAGCGGTTCAAGCGTTCGATCAGTTCCACTGGACTCGTACAGACACCGACCAAGGTGCGGAGGCTGGCTTGCAGGGTCGCCATCAGCAGCGCGGCCGGGACGCTTTTGCCAGCTACGTCGGCCACAACCAGCAGCAGTGGAGGATAAGAGCTGGTCGAATCTGGAGCGGCCGGGCGCAAGAATGCATCATAGTAGTCGCCCGCCACCGTGTTTGCGGGACGGGTAGCAAATGCAATGTCAATGCCCGGCACACGCGGAGGCGCAGAGGGCATCAGCCAGGTTTGAATTTCCTTGGCGATTTCGAGGTCGCGCTTCATCGTCACGCGATCCGCGAGTTCCAGTGCCAGCAAGATAAGAAACGCAATGGCTCCGAAGAAGGACAGGTTGGGCATTTGAAACTCCGCCCCCTGAGACCGGAAATCGAAGCCCGGAAACACCAGCAAAACAAGTGCCGCCACGAAAAGGACGCGCCGTCCGGGCGAAAGCTTCAGTACCATCGCCCAGAACAAGCCGCTGATTACGCGCTTCCATCTGTGGCGTCGCTTCTCCGTTGCGCCACGAACCCAATCCACCTCCTTGGAATACAGCCGATAGCTGGCACGAGCTTCACTGCTGAATTGCGACCAGAGTTCCTGGATGGCGATCCCGTTGCTAATGCGCTGCCAGAAATCCCGCGCACGACTGGACATCTTCTGAATGGGCACTCTCTGATTTTCATCAACGGGACAAAATTATCCGGCCTCAAATTGCCACGGGCCTTTGAACCTCAGCCAATCGCCAGCCAGGTCGCTTTCGCTTCAGTGGAAGGACCGGCGAAGAAGCTGGCGCTTTCTGGAGCATTCAGGTGGAGTGCCAAGAGCGTGATATCGTCCTCGGGCTCGCGGCCGGACACGCTGTCGGACCAG
>Ga0207085_1038_pt2 | contig 20971 bp, 20 predicted proteins | sample Alteio_BWMinHeat_53_FD_153542 | JGI IMG/M metagenome (GOLD analysis project Ga0207085, IMG submission 153542) | Enriched cells from forest soil in Barre Woods Harvard Forest LTER site, Petersham, Massachusetts, United States -... | ecosystem: Environmental > Terrestrial > Soil > Temperate forest >...
ATTCGCAATCTGCCGGTGGCGGTTTTTGAATTGAAACTGCGGAAGGCGCTGGAGAACAAGACGGAGTGACAAGTTTCGGACCGGAGGAGAGAACGGTGAAAAAGATACTTAAGCAAATTTTCGCCTGTGGCGTTGCGCTCTTTTATAGTGTGTGGGCCGCGCCAGCTGCACAGGCCTACGCGTTCAACATGATCGTACCGGACGTGCGGCAACCGGCGGCGGTGTCCGGCGGATCGGCTTGCCCCGTCAAGGCGCGTCAACTGACGTCGGCGGGTGGCATCGCGATCCAATGGAGCACGGCGCTGAATACGAATCCGGTAACAATCGTGACGCAGAATCAGACGGCGAGCGGGCGGCTGACGGAGATTGAACAGGTGATTACGCAATCGCTGGCGACGTGGACGGCCGTCAACGGGACGGCGCTGGTGCCGGCAACGTTCAAACCGCTAACTCGAACGGCGACGCAAAATGCGTGCGGGTCCGATGGACTGAATTCGATCTGTTTTGATCAGGCGGACATGGCGTTCACACCAGGGGTGGTGGCGTTTACGCGCGTGATTGAGACGGACCGATTGGGAATTCAAGTGGGCAGCAGCTCGGCGGCGACAGAACTGGGACAAATCCTGGATGCAGACATTTATTTCAATCCGAGCTCATCGGTGATGACGTATGCGACGCCGCAAGCATTGGCCGCGACACCCACGGCGTATGACCTGGAATCGGTGCTGACGCATGAGCTCGGGCATTTACTTGGTTTTAGTCACTCGGCGGTGTGGGGCGCGATGATGTTTCCTTTCGCTCCGGCGCCGGGAACGATCAGCGGCATGCGGCCGACGACGCAGCAGCCCGATGCGCCGCTGGGCGACGACGACCGGACCGGGTTGCGTGTGCTCTATCCGAATCCCGCGGACACCGTGCATACAGGATCGATTCGAGGACAGATCTTTCCGGCAAATCCGCTGGCGCTGCCGGCTTCGCCGCCGGGCGTGACGGGAATTTTCAGCAGCCACGTTGTGGCCGTCGATACGGTGAGCGGCGCGGCGGTGGGTGCAACCATCGGAGGATGGAGCTGCGCGGCGCCGGGGCCAGCGCAATTTGATGGAACGTACGAAATCGACGGGCTAGCCGTGGGGCACAGCTACGCGGTTTATGCGGAGGCGCTCAACGGGGCGGCGGATCCATCACGGTTCAGCAACGCGATTGTTCCTCTTTGCCGAAATTCTACGACCGATGCGGGCTGGCCGCCTTTGCAAGGATGCGTGGTGCCGGCCGTGGATCTTAGTTTCACGACACGGACGAGGCCGGGACCTTGAAGAGAGAATTGTAAAGAGAAGAGATCAGTGAAGCGTGAGCACGACGAGCGGAGAGTTTGGATTAGGCGCGTACAGATCCATTGTGTGGCGTGAGCCAGCCACCACCGAAGAGGAGGCCGGGACCGAGGGAAGCAAGGAAGATGGGCCGGCGTGCGGCGGAAGGCAGCTTTGTTGCGTTTTGCATGGCCTGGTGCAGGGCTGCGCCGCTGGTAGAAGAACCCAGATTGCCGGAGGTTCTTGCAATGCGCGGGAATTTATCGGTAGAAACACCACGCTGTTTCGCGAGTAGAGTGACGAGGCGCGGGTTAGGCTGGTGGGTCGCAAAAGCTCCCACGGAGGAGCGCGAGATTCCGCTACGCAGCTCGACTGTGGCTAGAACTTTTTCCATGTGCGTGATGGCGGCGCGGGAGAGTGCTTCGCCGTCGAATGTCACATCGAGGCCGCCCTCTTTCACGCCGCTCACCTGAATGGCGGCGGCGTACTGCCCTGCACAGCCAAAAAGAAAATCGCCGAGGCGGTAGCCTCCGCTAAAATCGCCGCCGGCGCGGCGAAGGAGGAAAGCACTGGCGCCGTCGACGAAGAGGCCGCCAAACTCGCCGTCGACGCGATCGGGAGTTAATGTGCGGCTGTGGACGTCGGCGGTGACCACGGCGATGAATTGCGCCTGCCCCGAACCAATGAACGCTTGTGCGACGGCCAGCGCGTTGAGCAGTCCCAGGCAGGCGCCGCCAACATCGAGCGCGGCGCAATCTTCGCGGAGGAGCAACCGGGAATGCAGCTGCGCCGAGAGCGAGGGGTAGCCGTGATGCGTCTCACTGGTGGCGATGATCCAGTCGAGTTGGTGCGCACCGCAGGCAGCAGTGCGTAAGGCATCTTGCGTGGCGCGCGCGCCAAGCGTGGGTTCGTTCTCGCCTTCCGCGGCGTAGGCCAACGATTCGATTCCGGCGCGGCTGCGGAGCTTGCCGACGGGCATGCCGAAGGCGCGATCGACATCTTCCGAAGGAATGATGTGCGAACCTGTTGCGACTGCAGAAGAACTGACTAAAATGTTTGCTGTCCTCGCCAAATCCATTCTTCGGCCTCCTGCAAGGCGGTGGGCCGCCACAATTGCCTAAGTCACTCGGAATACTTGGCGTGCCGGGAGACCACTCTCTATTTTCTGCCAGACCGTGACGACTTTCCAGTAAAACACGACCGACAGAATCAATTCCCGCTTTGAAGTCCCCGAATCTTTCGAGCCCTCATTGCTATTTCGCCACCGCCCATCGTCGCAAACCCGCAGCGAAAAATGGGGATCGTGCTAAGGTAAAAAGATGGCGCGATTTGCGGCGGGATGCGTGCTGCAACGCGGCAAACATTGACGACCAAGGTGTACGAGCTTCCTCAGCACTGACGGCCAGGCATGTTCACAAAAACAAATCCGCGACTCATCGGCATGATCGGGCTGTTCTGTTTCTGCGTGTGGAGCGCGGAGGCGCAGCGGGCGCGCGGTGAATTGCGCATTGAGGTGCATGATCCGCGGGGCGCGGCGATAGCACCGAGTGGCGAACTCGTAAGTGAGGCCAATCAGTTTCGAAGGACATTCGTGACGGCAACGGACGGGCACTACGTCGCGCAAGATCTTCCGTTTGGCGTTTACCGGCTAAGTTTGCGCGCGGAAGGATTCGCTCCTTGGAGCAACTTGATCGAGATTCGTTCGGAAGTGCCTGTGCGCGCTTCGATCACGCTGGGGGTTGCGCCGGTCACGACGCAGGTCCAGGTGAACGACTCGGCCACGCTGGTGGATCAGAGCCGGACGGGAGCGATTTACGCGCTCGGGCAGCAGGCGATTGAGGAACAGCTTTCCGCGCAGCCAGGGCGCGGCCTCTCCAGTCTAGTGAACGAACAGCCGGGGTGGCTCTACGAAGCGAACGGTGTCTTGCATCCGCGTGGGTCGGAGTATGACGTGCAATACGTTTTCGACGGGCTGCCATTGACGCAGAACCGTTCACCTGCTTTTGCGCCGGCGTTCGATGCGGACGATGTCGAGTCCATGCGCGTCCTGACTGCGAGTTTTCCCGCGGAATATGGACGGAAGCTCGGGGGCGTCGTCGAAGTCACGACGGCGAAAGATGCGCCGAGCGGGCTGCATGGGCTATTCGATGCAGACGGCGGAAGCTTTTCGACGGTCACGGGCTCCGCGGCGCTTTCCTACGCAGCGGGCAAAAATCGCCTCTCTGTGAGTGCCAATGGCTTTCATTCGGACCGCTACTTGGACCCGCCGGTGCTCGAAAATTTCACGAATCGCGGCAACGCGGCCGGTGTTTCTTCCTCGTATGAAAGAGATTTTTCAGATCGCAACCGGCTGCGCATTACGGTGATCCACAATGAAGTGCGCTTTCTTGTTCCGAATGAGCTGGTGCAACAGGTCGCGCTGCAGCGACAGGACATCACGAATGGAGAGACCACGGGGCAGATCTACTTTCAGCACACGATCTCTCGAAGCCTGTTTCTAAGTTTTTCCGGGAGCGTGCGCGATGCCGATGCGACGTTGCGTTCAAATCCTTCTTCCACGCCGGTGATCGTGTCGCAGCAGCGTGGTTACCGCGAAGGTTACGTTCGCGGGGACCTCGCGGGGCATCACGGGCATCACGACTGGAAGACCGGCGTGGACAGCATATTCAGCCCGGTGCACGAAGCGCTGCAATACACCATCACGGATTTCATGCAATTCGACGCCGGAATCAAGAGTCCGTTTGCGTTTGCGGCGAGCAAGTGGGACATCGAGCCGGCGGCGTACGTCCAGGACCAATGGCATCGCGGCAATTGGAATGTCAGCGCGGGACTGCGATTCGATCACTACGGATTCGTGGTGCAGGAATCAGCGTGGAGCCCGCGCGTGGGAGTTTCGCGCTACGTGCCGTCCATGAATTTACTCGTGCATGTTTCCTACGACCGTGTGTTCCAGACGCCCGCTATGGAGAATCTGCTGCTGGCCAGCTCGCCGCTGCTGGTGGCCATCGAACCGGTGGTGCTGCGGCTGCCGGTGCGGCCCGCGCGCGGGAACTACTATGAGGCGGGCGTCACGAAATCGTTCCTCGGGAAATTGCGGCTGGAAGCGAACGTGTTCCGCCGCGATTTTCACAATTATTCGGACGATGACGTGCTGCTGGACACGGGAGTAAGTTTTCCGATCGCGTTTGCGAAGGCGCGCATCGCGGGCGAGGAAGTGCAAGTGGCGATGCCGCGGTGGGGCCGCTTTTCCGGCTACCTGAGTTACGCGAATCAATCCGGCCTCGGGCAAGGACCGATCACCGGAGGCCTGTTCCTGGGAGACAAAGCGGCCAATGCGCTGACGGACACGCGCAAGTTTGCAGTTTCACAAGATCAGCGCAACACGGCGCGGGCGCGAGTTCGCTTCCAGGCGGAGAGGCGGGTTTGGCTGGCGATGAGCGCGCAGTATGGGAGCGGCTTGCCGGCGGATACGGGCGGGGCGGATTTCAATACGCTGGTGGAGGAATTTGGCGCGGCGATCGTGAGCCGGGTAAATCTACAACGAGGACGAGTACGGCCGAATCTTTCTTTGGACGCAGCGGTGGGAGCAGAGATTTTTCGCAAGGAGGAGCGCAGCGCGACGATACAAGTCCAAGTGACGAATCTGACGGACAGATTGAACGTCCTCAATTTCGAGAGTTTGTTTTCAGGTACGGGAGTGGCTACGCCTCGGAGCGTTTCAGCGCGCGTAAAGTTTACGTTCTAACCAGCGCGAATCCACAGTTTTTCTCAGCGCCGGCGCGCCTTGCCGAGCAGGCGAAGAATCTCAAGATACAGCCAAATCAGAGTGACCATCAGGCCGAAGGCTCCGTACCACTCCATATATTTTGCGGCGCCGTTGTTGACACCGGTCTCGATCGCACCAGGTTGAGGGCGGCAATGACCACGACGAAGAGGCTGAAGGCGATGCCCCACGGCCCGCTTTGATGGATGAACGCGACCGGACGATTGAAGAAATGGAGGACCATGTCCACGAGATACAAAACCGCTATGCCTCCGGTCGCGGCGATGACGCCTACCTTGAATCCCTGCGTGGCTCGAATCACTCCGGACTTGTAAGCAAGCAGCATGACGAAGAGTGTGCCGAAGGTGAGACCCACGGCTTGAATCGCGATGCCGGGATACCTGAGCTCAAACATTGCGGAGATGCCGCCAAGCGCCAGACCCTCAAGGAGGGCGTAGATTGGCGCGGTGAGCGGAGACCATTCCTTTTTGAAAATTGTGACCAGAGCCACGATGAAGCCGCCGAAGATTCCACCAACCATCCATGGAATCGCCGCCTCCGGCGTTCCAGAGTGTGAAAGACCCCAGGTCCATGCAGCGGTAACCACGACGAAGAGCAAGAGCAGGCCGGTTTTGTTGACGGTGCCCTGCAGCGTCATCGCTTCACCGAAGGCAACTTGCCCTTTGAAGGCCCTTTCATTCAGAGCGGGGTTGGAAGTGCGCAGCAGATTGGCCATGGAAACGATTCTCCCTCTCTAAGAAATCTAGATTTCTTCTTACTCAGTTTATCTGAATTCTACTCTCGGTTTCCCCTGTTGCCAACGTGGTTGGCAACAGACGCAAAAGCTCAAGAGGATTTTGGCTCGCCGGCGATCTGGCGTTGGACTTGCTCGCGGAATTCCAGCGGGCGGGCAATTTGAGGAAAGACTTCGGGCGTGCCGCCTGTGCCGCGCACGATGACGGTTCCGTAGCCCAGGATTCTGCCAAGCGCTGGTTCTTCGACGGCGATACTTTCTATTCTTTGCAGAAGCAGCTCAATGGTGCGGCGATCGGCGAGCCCGGACTTCACAATAACTCTTTTGTTGGTGACGGCCATTTCCGTGGCATTGCGGCGCACTAGACCAATTCCGAAAAAGACAGCGGCGACGACCAAGCAAGCGAGGCCCGCCAATCGCAGCGCACCAGCGGCCGAAGCCGCGCCACCCTTTACAGAGCTCCACGGGGTGATAAGCAGGCTGACACCGACAAGCGCAAGGACTGCAGCGATGAGTGCGTGCCCGACCATGACGATCCAGTGAAGGCGTGTTTCGTAGTGCACGGTTTCGCCGGCGATGAGATGCTTTTCGGCGTAGCTCAAAGGGGCTCCTCGGAAAGAGCTTTGAAGAAACTTGCGAGCGGGAAAACTGCCTTGGATGATCGCTGGGGGTTACGGCTTATCAAATGGCATCCGGCACGGAACAGAAAACTCAAATTCAGTTGGTAGCGCTAACGGGAATCGAACCCGTATTTTAGCCTTGAAAGGGCTACGTGCTAACCGTTGCACCATAGCGCCACACGCGATGCAGTCACAACCTTCTTAGAATACGGGAAATGGCTTGCGCTAACAAGCACGGCGGATGGCGGTGGCTGCTGGGAGGGAAGGTTTGCCAGCTTATGCGGCCGGATTCCTAGTTAACAATAACACCCTCCACGCCCCTGTTTTTCATAAGTGTTGCATCTAAAGGAGTTAGGTTTCCTGTAAGTGGTTTAGAATCAACACTTGCGGGGAGTTCCATAAGTGTTGATCCTAAATGAGTTACAGGAATCATCATCGGACGCGCGATCTAGAGGCCGGGCAGCCTTTTACCAGGGTTGAATATACCATAATTGACGACAATTTCAAGGGTCATTTGGCGCAGCGCTCAGCTTTGGCGGTCATGGAATTCCTCGTGCCAGGCCATCTGGATGGCTTCGAGCTTGGATTCGTTGGAGGCAGCGGGGTCGCCGGAAAAGCCGGGAAGTTCGGTGATCCATTTGTGCATGTCGGTGAAGCGGACGGTGAGCGGATCGGTGTCCGGGAATTTGTCGGCCAGTCCAATAGCAATATCCTCAAGATTGTCCCAACCAAATGTAGGCGGCATATGGATACTCAGTGATCGGCTTCCTTGGCGTAATTTTTGTTCCAATCGGGAATCTCCACGACGACATCGGTCGTGCCGTCGGGCACGGCCTGACAACCCAAGCGCGACTTGGGTGTGATGCCAGGCGCCATATCGAGTTCGTCGAGTTCGGCGTCAGTGGCTTCGTTGCAGGATTCCAGTCCCTCCCTGAAGATGACATGGCAGGTGGAGCAGGCGCAGACGCCGCCGCAGGCGTGGTCCAAGCCGGCTTTAATGCCCTCGGAAATGTCGAGAATACTTCCGGGCAGGCCGTTGTGGCCGTAGGGAATTTTCTCCGGGTCGACCTCGATGGTTTTGCCGCTGGGAAGAAATGTGACTTTGTATTTCTTCGTGGCGGGCTTGTATTTGACTTCTTCGATGTACGGGTTGCTTCCGCCCATATTAATTCCCCTTCCGATTCTTACGGCGCTAACATCGCGCCAAGCGCGGGCGCAGCTGTGCTGCGCCCCTACAAAGAAAATCTAAACTTCGGCCAATTTGCGGCCTTCCAAAGCCGTCGAAACGGCGGAGTTCATCAGTAATTCCGCTAAATGCTCGGTTGCGTGATTCAGTTCGTCGATGCGCTTACGAATGAGTTTGTAGTCGCTGCCAGCTGCGGCATCTTTCAGCGCCGTGACGCTCGCCGCGATTTTCGCGCCTTCTTCCACGGACAATGCGGCCACCTGCGGATTTGCCAGGGCTTTCGCGGTCGCGGTCAGAATCGCTTCGGATTCGGTGCGCGCTTCGATGAGCTGGCGTTCGGCAAAGTCCTGCTCGGCGTATTCGATGGATTCTTCGAGCATGCGCTCGATTTCGGAATCATTGATGCCGTAACTCGGTTGAACTTCGATGGAATGGCCTTGGCCGGTGCGCATATCTTTCGCGGCAACTTGCAGAATGCCGTTGGCGTCGATGAGGAATTTCACTTCGATACGAGGCAAGCCCGCGGGGGCAGGGGGCACGCGGAGCGCGAAGCGCGCAAGCGAGCGGCAATCCTTTGCGAGTTCACGCTCGCCCTGCAAAACGTGGATGTCGATGCCGGTTTGGTTGTCGACGCCGGTGGTGTAAAGCTCCTGGGCGCTCGCGGGAATCGTGGAGTTGCGCGGGATGATTTTGGCGACGGCGCCGCCGTAGGTTTCGATGCCGAGCGAGAGCGGCGTGACGTCGAGGAGCAGCATGTTTTTTACGCCGCGATCGAGAATGTTGGCCTGCACGGCGGCGCCGAGCGCGACGACTTCGTCGGGATTCAGTTCGGTGTGCGGCTTGCGATCGAAGAATTCCTGTACGGTGCGGCGGACGAGCGGAGTACGCGCTGTGCCGCCGACGAGGACGACTTCCTCGATGTCGGCGGGCTTGAGCTGCGCATCGGCGAGGGCTTGCTTCACCGGACCGATAGTGCGGTCGACGACCGGACGGATGAGGGCATCCAGTGCTCCGCGCGTGAATTCGTGCGCGAAGACCGAGCCATTGGGCAGGGGGAAACGCAGCGTAGAAGTTTCGGTATTGGAAAGCTGATGCTTCACGTCGATCAGCGCTTTGCGAAGTTCCTGCGCGAGTTCGCCGTGAGGAGAGAAGTCGAGCTCATCGTGCCGCAGGATGAGTTCGTGGACAAAGGCTTGCAGGAGATTGTCGATGTCATCGCCGCCGAGGTGCGTGTCGCCGTTGGTAGAGAGAACCTGATAAATGTCGCCGTCGCTGGTGGAGATGAGCTTGAGGACGGAAATGTCGAAGGTGCCTCCACCGAGATCGTAGACGGCAACTTTGCCACGCTGCTTTTCGTGCAAGCCGTAGGCAAGCGCCGCGGCGGTCGGTTCATTGACGAGGCGTAGAACTTCGAGACCGGCGATTTTGCCAGCGTCCTTGGTGGCTTGGCGCTGAGCGTCGTTGAAATAGGCGGGCACGGTGATGACGGCGCGGTCGACGGGCTCGCCGAAGAAAGCTTCGGCCCAGTTCTTCAGTTCGCGGAGAATGAATGCGGAGATTTCCGGTGGCGTGAAGATCTTCTCGCCCAGCATCACACGAATTACGTTTTTGCTTGCCGGATCGATGCGAAACGGAAAAAGCTTTAACTCGCTCTGAATGTCGACTGGGCCGCGGCCCATCAAGCGCTTGACGGAGTAGATGGTGCGCTCGGGCTGCGTGAGAAGTCGGCGCCGCGCCGCTTCGCCAACGATGATGCTGCCATCGGGATCGAGGCTGACGACGGAGGGGCAGAGTGTGTCGCCGTAAGGGCCCGGGATGCACTTCGGTTGGCCCGTCGTCGCATCCATATACGCGACGAGACTATTGGTGGTGCCTAGGTCGATTCCGACGATTCTGCCCATGATGAAAGACCGTAGGGGCTAAAGCCCCTACGCTACACAAGCTCCTTTTGAACGTTAGCGACCAAATTCCGGATGTAGGAGCGGCGATTCAGCAGTTCGTTGAGCCGCGCCATGGTTTTCTTGCGTGTGGCGGCTTCACCGTCGAGGGCGGCGTCCCACTCGCGGGCGGCGGCTTGAAGTTGCGCGTCGACTTCTCCGAGCTTCTTTTGAAAATTTTTCTCGGCCGCTTGCAGGCGAGACTTCAGATTGGCGACATCGCCTTCCGAAGCCTCGGCTTCGCGGAGTTCGTCGAGCGATTCGTTTAGCTCAAAAACTTCTTCGAGAAGCTCGGGCGGAGCTTGTTGCTTGTGCTCGCCTTCCTTGCGCGCGCCTTCGATGCCCAGAAGATACTCGACGCGGGCGACGGGGTCGCGTAGCGTGCGATAGGCATCGTTCAATTCGGAGCTGTGCTTGAGGGAGAGTTCGCGTTCTTGCTCCGGCGCGTTGACGAAATTATCTGGATGCAGCTTCCAGCTCAATTGGAGAAATTTTTGTTCGAGGGCACTCATTTCGATCCACAGCTTGCGCGGCAACTCAAAAATGGCGAAGTAGTCCACTGTCTTTGATGGCGTCATCGATGTCGGCGCTGCGCTCATGAAATGCTCTTTAAGAAATTCCCCAGAAGGCACAAAAAAAGTGGCTGGCGGGAGCGGCTGCCAACCACTTGTCAGGCCCGCCTGCGCCCAGAGGCCACGGCGCACAGGCTGGAGCCCGTGCTACTTAGGCCGTAAAAGAGCTGCCGCAGCCGCAGTTCCGCGCCGCGTTAGGATTTTGGAAAACAAATCCCTGGCGCATGAGCGTCTCTTCGTACTCCAGCGTCGTGCCGTTCAGATACAAGAAACTTTTCGGATCGACGAAGAGCCGCGCGCCGTGCTCCTCGAAAATCTTGTCGCGGTCGCGTGCCTGGGTGTCCAGCCGCATAGCGTAAGACAAACCGGAGCAGCCGCCGCCTTGGACGCCCACGCGCAGGCCGCCCTGTTCGGGCGAGACTCCGTCCTTCTCGAGCAGCGCGCGGATTTTCTTCGCGGCACGCTCGGTCAGATGAATCTTCGCGACGTTCGGACTTGCGACTTCTGTTGCCATAACCGTTTGCCCTTGAAGCGGAATCCCGCTCAGTGCGAAGCCTTCTCGGCGACCGGAACTTCGACGCCGTGCTTCTTCTTCCAATCGCCGATGGCGGCCTTGATGGCGTCTTCGGCGAGCACGGAACAGTGGATCTTCACCGGCGGAAGCGAAAGCTCGCGCACGATGTCCGTGTTCTTGATGGAGAGCGCTTCTTCGACCGTCTTGCCCTTCACCCATTCGGTAGCGAGTGAGGAGCTGGCGATGGCCGAGCCGCAACCGAAGGTCTTAAACTTGGCTTCTTCGATGATTTGCGTCTCGGGATTGATCTTCATCTGCAGCTTCATGACGTCGCCGCATTCCGGCGCGCCGACGAGACCCGTACCGACATTGGGATCTTCCTTCGGGAGGCTGCCGACGTTGCGGGGATTGTTGTAGTGTTCGACTACCTTATCGCTGTATGCCATTAGCCGTTGCTCCTTGCCAGATTCACGAGATTGCCGAAACCCGCGCTCTTCACCGCTTTGTCCGTGAGCGAAACGTTGGGCACGGATGCCGAACGGCCCGCGGTCAGTTGACGAAGAGCGTCCTTAATGAATTCCGTACCGATGCCCAGCAGCTTGAGAAATGCGCGCACCTGCTGAAGCTCATGGAAAGAGCGCTCGCCGGCGACGGCGGCCTCTTCTCCTTCTCCACCGTAGGGCACAAACGTGACGCGGAAAGCCGCGCCTGTGCCTCCGATGGAGCGATGAATGCGAATTGTTCCTTCGTTTGCCATGTGGTCTCTTTCAGTTTTTAGGCGGTCTGCCATTTCATTTTGGAAATATCGATTCCCTCTTTAGCCATTTCATAGAGCGGGGAGAGCTCACGGAGCTTGGTGACGACCTGCACCATCTTGTCGATGACATAGTCGACTTCCTCCTGCGTGTTGAAGCGCCCCAGGCCGAAGCGGATCGAGGTGTGGGCGAGGTCTTCGCCAACCCCTAATGCTTTGAGTACATAGCTGGGCTCGAGGGTTGCCGAGGTACAGGCAGAACCGCTCGAAACCGCGATGTCGTTGATGCCCATGAGCAGAGATTCGCCTTCGACGTAAGCAAAGCTCATGTTCAGGTTGTTCGGCAGACGGTGCTCCATCGAGCCGTTGATGAAAACTTCGTCCAGCTTCGCTTCCAGGCCTTTGCGGAGACGTTCACGGAGCGCCAGGAGACGCGCGCCCTCTTCGGGCATTTCCTTTTGCGCGATTTCGCAGGCTTTGCCGAGGCCTACGATGCCGGTCACGTTCAGCGTGCCGGAACGCATGCCGCGCTCGTGGCCGCCGCCGTCGATGATGGCTGACAGCTGCACGCGGGGATTGCGGCGGCGGACGTAGAGAGCGCCGACGCCCTTGGGACCGTAGATTTTGTGGCCGCTGATGGCCAGCAGGTCAATGTTGTCCTTCTGGACGTCAACCGGAACTTTGCCGACGGCTTGCACGCCGTCGACGGCAAAGAAGATGCCGTGTTCTTTAGCAATCTTGCCGATTTCGGCGATGGGATTGATCACGCCAATTTCGTTGTTGGCGTACATGATGGTGATCAAAATTGTCGTGGGCTTAATCGCTGCTTTCAATGCATCCAGGCTGACGCGACCGTCACGCTGCACGGGCAAATAGGTAACTTCGAAACCGTGCTTCTCCAGGTTCTTGCAGGTATCCAGCACCGCTTTGTGCTCGATCGCCTGGGTGATGATGTGATTGCCCTTTTCGCGAAACATTTCCGCGACGCCCTTGATCATCAGGTTGTCGGATTCGGTGGCGCCGCTGGTGAAAATGATTTCCTTCGGCGTGGCGCCAATCAGCGAAGCGATTTGCTGGCGCGCGGTCTCGACGGCTTCTTCGCCGGCCCAGCCAAACGAATGGTTGCGGCTCGCCGCGTTGCCAAATTTCTCGGTGAAATACGGCAGCATCGCTTCGAGGACGCGCGGATCGACCGGCGTAGTCGCGTGATTGTCCATGTAAATCGGCAGCTTGACAGCCATGTTCCCTCTTCTCCTAAATCTAAGCGCGTAGTGCGACAAGCGCAGGTTCCTGCGCCTCTTCGCTCATTTGAGCGATCGTCACCGTGCTCAAAACCGTCAGAATACTTTCGTTCACGCGGCGCAGCGGCTCGCGCACCGAACACTTTTCCGTGGCGTCACAATTCCCATGGCTGGTCACGCAGGAGGTGATCAGCACGGGGCCATCGATGGCAGTAATCACATCAAGCGCGCTGATCTGGCCGGGCTCCTTAGCCAATTGGTATCCGCCGCTGGAACCGTGTTTTGCAGCCACCAGCGAATGGTGCGCCAGCTTTTGAAGGACTTTGGCCATCAGCGTCCCGGAAATGCCGTACTCTTCCGCGATTTCATTTGCACTGCAAGCATGTTGCTGGCGATGCATCGCCAGGTGTTTGACGGCAATTAACCCGTAGTCGGCTTTTTTCGATAGCTTAAACATCGGATTCGTGTCTTTAACTAAGATGCGACGGAATATACGACTGATTCAGTCGCAGTTGAATTCTAACCCCAAACGCTTGTCAAAGTCAACTTAATGATTCCCCTTGAATTAGTATAAAGCCTGTGTTTCGTATAAGTTATAGTAAGACTGGATTGGTCCTGTTTTCCACTCCTTTGCGGCGATTGGCAGCTATGGTGCATTAGATTGGACAAAGAATACTGTGAGCGGCAATCAAGCCAAATCTCCCTGAGCCCGTGTTAGCCTAGTTTTTTGATGAAGGAGAGGAGTGCCGCGGCACATGACGAGATTGAACTATTCGAAGTATTTACTCGCTGGCGTGTTCGCCTGCGTGACTCTTTGCCTGCAAGGACCAGCTCGGCCTCAGGCACCAGCACAAACATTTGTCCTCGTCGGCGCGGGAGATATCGCCAGTTGCAGAAACCCTGAAGGGGCGCAAGCGACGGCGAAGCTGATCGAGCAGATTCCCGGGACCGTCTTTGCCGCGGGCGACCTGGCCTACGAGAGTGGAAGCGCCGCGGAATTCAAGAATTGTTACGGCCCTTCCTGGGGCAAGTTCAAAGACCGGACCAAGCCTGCACTGGGGAATCACGAGTATGTCGATCCCATGGCCCACGCCTATTTTGAGTATTGGGGCGCGCAAGCTGGGCCTGCGGGCAAGGGCTACTACAGTTTCGACCTCGGCGGTTGGCACATCGTGGCGCTGAACACCAATTGCTACGTCAAGGAAATGGGCGGCTGCGGCCAAGGGTCACCGCAAGCGAAATGGCTGAAAGAGGACCTCGCGCAGCATCCCAACGCTTGCATCATCGCTTATGGGCACCATGCGCTGTTCAGTAGCGGCATCTCTAAGAGACATGCCGTACATCCCGAGCTGAAAATGCTCTGGCAGGACCTCTACGCCGCGCACGCGGACCTAGTGCTTGCAGGACACGAACACTCCTATGAACGATTTGCGGCGCAGGATCCGGAAGGCAAGGCCGACCCGGAGCATGGCATCCGCGAGATTGTGGTCGGGACCGGCGGGCGCAGCCACGATCTGCTCGGATTCGCTGCCGCCAACAGTGAAGTACGCGACTGGCAAACATACGGCGTGCTGAAACTGACGCTGGCTCCCGGCAAATACACCTGGGAGTTCATCCCAGCAGAAGGAAAAACGTTTCGCGATTCCGGCAGCGGCGTCTGCCACAACCAGCCGACAGCGGTGAAGTAGGATTCATTCCGTGCGACGCGGCGCAACGGTGTACAGAAATACTACGGCTTAGCTGCAGCACACGCTCCGCCCGCGGCAGCGGCTTCGACCAACTTCTGTACGGCAGGCGCCGGCATCAGCAGCAGCTGCGCTTTTGGTTTCTTCGCTTGTTCGATCACGGCAAGTTGTTGCGCTTTCCACAAATCAGGAGCGGGCTGTCCCTTGTCAATCGCGTCAAGCGCAGAGAGTCCGACGGTGCCGAGCGCGGAGAGATCCTGCGAGCGAGTTGCAACCTCCTTCACAAGAAACGAGCGCTGCGCCAGCGGCTGAAGTTTCGCATCGTTGTCTCGCCAGGCCGTGAATTGCGCGCGCAGCCGAGTCTCTGAGTCCGCATCGCGACACGAGGTGGCAAGGAATTGATCTACCAGTTCGCCAAAATGCCGCGCTGAATCGCTTTCCAGCGGTACGGCATCGACCACACGATTCATCGGAGTGGCGCTGGTCGGCTCCGCCGGCGCCAAGGGTTGGCGTGTGTAATCTTTTACGGGTTCGACCACGTCGGTGAGCGCGCGCAGGGCTGCAAGCTCATCTAGTGAAGCCGCGCCCGCAATACGCTGGATCATCTTGCGGGAATACGTTTTGTGCGTGAGGCCCAGCCATTCCAGCCGCGCGCTGATGAAATTCAGCCGCGCATACATTGAAGCGGGGTCGCGAACTTCCTGAGAGGACCAGAAACGTTCGGCAATGGCGGCGTTCCTCGGCCAGATGCGGGAATCGATATTTTCCGCATTCACATACTCCGCCCACATGCAGGATTCGCCGCCGAGAACGCGCTGTTTTTCTTCAGGAGAGAGATTTGCCGCGTCGCCGCTCATGGGATCCACCGCATAGTGGCGCGCCGCGGGCCAGCCCAAATCCAGGTAATAGCCATTCGAAAGGATCCCACGATAGCCTTGCTTGGCCGCTTGCGCCAGCGACGCTTGCCCGCGCCAGGACTGAATCACGATGTCCTTTGGCACTCCCGGCACCAGCACTTCGTCCCAGCCAACCACGGTTTTTCCGTGCTTGACCACCAGCTTCTGCACGCGCCCGCTGAAGTACGCCTGCAGCGCGTCATTGCTCTGCAGACCATGTTCTTTCTTGAACGCTTGAATCTTCGGATTGGCGTCCCACTCCTTGCCGTTCACCTCATCCCCGCCGATATGAAAGAAGTGGTCAGGAAAAATCCGGGCCATCTCGCTGATAAATTCATCGAGAAATTTGTAAAGTTTCTCATTCGTGGGATCCATTGCCGGATCGAAAATCCCCCACCGGCGCTCGATTTCGTAAGGGCCTTTTCCGCTGGCCAGTTCCGGATGTCCCACAAACCACGCGGTGCTGTGCCCAGGCATATCAAACTCCGGCACGACGCGGATACCGCGATCGCGCGCGTAGGCAATCAAGTCGCGAACCTCATCCTGCGTGTAGTAGAGGTTGTCGGAACCCAATTCGTGGAGCTTTGGAAATTTTTTGCTTTCGATGCGAAAGCCCTGGTTTTCGGAAAGATGCCAGTGGAAGACATTCATCTTCACGGCTTCCATGCCGTCGAGATTGCGCTTGATAATATCGAGCGGAATGAAGTGGCGCGCGGAATCGATCATCAGACCGCGCCACGGAAAGCGCGGCTTGTCCTGAATGGTAACGGCCGGCGCAGCAAAACCGTCGGGCGAAACGTCAACGAGCTGAAGAAATGTTTGCAGCCCGTGCATCGTGCCGAGTGGCGTAGGCGCGGTGAGCTTCGCCCCGGAGGCGTTGACTTCTAGAACGTAGGATTCGTCCTCGCCGACTTCAAGCACTTCTTTGCTTGCATGCTCGGTCTGGATGACCAGAACTGCTTTCGTGCTCTTAGTGGCTTTCATCGCAAGCGGTAGCGCCGTTTGATGAGCCAGTTGCCGCAGAAACCGGTCGACGGCGCGATCCAGCCGGGGTTCCGAGTAGCCCGTCTGAGCCACAGTAAAGGATACGTCCACGCGCAGGCTGCTGCTCCCGGTCTGCGCGGCTGCAGGCACCGGAATAAGGTTCAGCACGGGTTGTTGTGCTGCGGTCATCGTGGGGAACAGACAAACGCCGAGAACCAGTATGCCCAGACTTTGCAACCCGGACTTGTGATCCATATTCGGACAACCCTCCAAAGGGACTGAGATGAACTAAGAATAGCTGCTATGTAGCACCAGCTTTGGCATACTGTCATAACTTGAGCATCCAGCGAAGAGGATTCATCCGTTGAGAAGGAAGAGGCCAGATTGGCTTCTTCTCAGTTTAGAAAGCCCAGATTTCGCGGCCTGGGTTAGAATAGCGAATTCAGTGTCGCGGCTGTGAGCACACGATGAAAACGTCCATCGCCATTTATCCTGGTTCGTTCGACCCGGTCACCAATGGCCACCTCGACCTGATCGGGCGCGGGGAGAAGATGTTTGACCTGTTGATCGTGGCGGTGCTGCGGAATACGGAAAAGCAACCTCTGTTCACCGTTCCCGAGCGCGTGGAGATGTTGCGCGAAGTCACGAAACAATGGCCTGCGGTGGAAGTGGACGTGTTCGATGGCTTGCTGGTTGACTATGCGCGTAAGCGGCACGCTGGCGTGATTCTGCGCGGCATTCGCGCTGTGTCCGATTACGAGTACGAGCTGCAGATGGCGCTGATGAATCGCAAGCTGGAGCCGCGGCTGGAAACGGTGTTCATGCTGCCCGGCGAGCCGTACAGCTACCTGAGCTCGAAACTGGTGCGGGAAATCGCGCAGCATGGCGCGCCTTTGACGGATCTGGTGCCTTCTGTGGTCGAGCAAAGGCTGCGCGCGAAAGTCTTGTAATTGTAGATTGCAAACTGAAGTGTCCCACAAGGAGAAACGGTGCAACTGACGGATCGCATCAACCGCATACAAATCTCGCCGACGGCGGCAGTGATCGTTGAGGCGGAGAAACTCAAGTCACGCGGAATCGACGTCGCGGACTTCGGCCCAGGCGAGCCGGACTTCCCTACGCCGGACCACATCAAGAAAGCGGCGATCAGGGCGATTGAGGAGAATAAGTCGAAGTACACCCCGGCGGGCGGCATCATGCCGCTGCGCGAGTCCATCTGCGCGTGGCACAAGCGGGAGCTCGGCTCGGCGTATGAAGCGAAAGAATGCGTGGTGAGTGTCGGCGGCAAGCACTCCATCTTCAACGTGATGAGCGTGCTCGTGCAGCAGGGCGACGAAGTCATTATCCCTGCGCCTTACTGGGTGAGCTTTCCGGACATCGTGAAGTATGCGCACGGAACGCCGGTTTTTGTGGAAACGAAACCGGAAGATGGTTTTAGCGTGAAAGCCGCGGCGATCGAAAAAGCAATTACACCGAAGACAAAACTTCTAATTCTGAATTCGCCGAGCAATCCCACGGGTGGCGTTGTCCCACCCGATGAGTACGAACGTATCCTCGCGGTCTGCAAAAAGCACAACGTCTGGTTGATGGGCGACGAGTGCTATTCGCATTTCACCTACGGGCCGCACAAACCGTATTCTATTGCCAGCGCCGCGGGCTCGAAAGAGAACGTCATCATCATCGGCTCGGTTTCAAAAACGTTTGCGATGACCGGCTGGCGCATTGGCTACACGCTGGGGCCGGAAGCTCTGATCCAGGCGCTCGTCAAATTGCAGAGCCAGTCCACTTCGAATGCAACGTCGATTGCGCAATACGCGGCGCTTGAAGCCATGCGCGGATCGATGGAAACTGTCCCGCTGATGCTTGCGGAATACGCGAAGCGCAGAAAACGCATCGTGGAAGGCTTGCGCGCCATTCCCGGCGTCACCTGCGAGTGGCCCGGCGGCGCGTTCTACGCCTTCCCCAACATTTCGGCGCATCTTGCTAGCGCCTCCGGCAAACCCGCGCTGGCGAGGTCGTGCACGGAGATCACCAAAATGCTCTTGGACCGAGTCCAGGTCGCGGTCGTACCCGGCGAAGCTTTTGGCGCTCCCGGCTACCTACGACTTTCCTACGCCACCTCCCTCGAACGCATCGACGAGGGCTTGCGGCGTCTAGGACGTTTTTTCTCGCGCGCTGAAGCCGCCGCGTAGTTTTGGAGTGCGGGAGCTTGGCCCCCGCTTTTCCGACGCCTCCAACACATGCGCCCCCAAGAAATCTCGTGAAGCCCACGCCCACACGCATCGAGCCCATCTTCAGCCCGCGAATTTGGGGCGCGCGCTCCCTGGCGCCTCTCTATCCTGAAAAAATAAACTTGCCCGAGCCGCTCGGAGAGGCCTGGCTAACGGGAGTCGATTGCAGAATTGTTGACGGTCCATACGCCGGAAAAACGCTCGGCGAGGCTTGGGCCGAGATGCCAGTGGAATGGCGCGGTACTGAACTCGCAGCCGTAGCGGACTTCCCTCTCCTCGTCAAATTCATATTTCCGAGGGACAAGCTATCCATTCAAGTTCATCCGGATGACGCGTACGCCGCGGCGCACGAACGAGCCGCTGGGGGCCGGGGCAAAACGGAGATGTGGCACGTAGTTTCTGCCGAACCAGGCGCAACGCTGCTCGCTGGTCTTAAGCCTGGGGTCACAAGAAAACAATTCATTGAAACTTTGGAGTCCCACAAGAATCTCGAAGATCTATTCCAATCTTACGAAGTCACCGCCGGCGACACATTCTTTATTCCTGCCGGGACTCCTCACACTATCGGCCCGAATATGACGATTTGTGAAGTCCAGGAATATTCCGACCTCACCTACCGCATTTACGATTACGACCGAGTCGATCCCCATGGCAGACCGCGTGAACTCCACGTTCAAAAAGCCCTGGAAGTATTGACCTTCGGTTCGCGAGATTATGGTAAGAGACCAAGAGTCACTCTGTTGAAGGCGCCTCTTGCACAGAGCGATCTGCTTACTGCGTGCCCGTATTTTGCGACTGAAATATGGGAACCAACCGTTCTAGAGTCGCAAACGGCCAAATCTCATTTCGACCTCTTGATTGTGCTTTCAGGAAATGGAGTTTTGGATGGTCCAGGTTTTGCGTTCCCGTACAAACAAGGCGAATGTTGGTTCTTGCCGGCAGACCTTGGGAGCTATTACATCCTGGCCGGGGCAATTCTTCCCGGTAGCGAAAAAGGGTACGAACAGCAGCCGAATTCTGAACCCACGGTGCTGATGCGTACTTACGTCCCTGAGATTCAGTTCTTGCGCGATGAACTCATAAAGGCGGGGCACACAAGTACCGAGATCTCCAAGACTGTTTTTGACTAGGAATATCTCTCTATGTCATCAGAGAAACTTGCCGTTCATGCTGTGATTCTCGCTGGAGGGCGCGGCACGCGCTTCTGGCCGCGCAGCCGAACGCGTACGCCGAAGCAGCTTTTGAACATCGTGGGCAAGGACACGATGTTGCAGCAGACGGTCGCGCGGTTGCGTCCGCTGATACCGGCCGAGCGCATCTGGACGGTTACGAACGCGGAACAGGCTGCCGCTGTCCGCAAACAAGTGCCAACAGCGGCACGCAAGCGCGTTCTGACAGAACCCACGGGACGCAACACTGCCGCGGCGATCGCGCTGGCGGCAATTCATGTACGCCACGCCGCAGGCGGCGAGGCTTTGATGGCTGTGCTCCCCGCCGATCACTACATCGAACTGGACAAAAAGTATCGGGAGATTGTGAGCGCCGCTCTCGAGGTCGCTCGCGTGCCCGGACGCATGGTCGTGCTCGGCATTCCTCCCACGCGTCCGGAAACGGGGTTCGGCTACGTTGAGCGCATGAACGAATCCATCGGCACCACGGGCTTCCCGGTTTTCCCCGTTCTTCGCTTTACCGAAAAGCCCGAGTTGAAGCTCGCGCAAGAATACGTCGCCGCCGGGAACTACCACTGGAATGCGGGGATGTTTTTCTGGCGCGTTTCCACGTTCCTCGAAAACCTCAAAGAATATCTTCCGAAAACACATGCGGCCCTGGAAAGACTCTCTGCCTCGATCGGAACGCGCTCGTACGAACGCAAGCTGCGCGCCATCTACCCGAAGCTGGAAAGCATTTCCGTGGACTACGCCATTCTGGAGCCGGCAACGCGCGTGGAAGGTGATCCCCGCGTTTTTGTCATCCCGGCCGAAATCGGCTGGAGCGACATCGGCTCCTGGGCAGCTGTCTACGAACTGATCGCCAAGCAAGTGGGCGAAAACGTCCTTGCGGGCGACGGACATGCCCTTGACGCTGCGGGCAATTTCCTGTGGAGCCCCTCGAAATTTGTCGCCGCCATCGGCGTGCGCGATCTGGTAGTCGTCGAAACGCCCGATGCCCTGCTGATCTGCCCGCGCGACCGCGCCCAGGACGTCGGAAAAATCGTGAAATGGCTCGAAGAGCAGCGTCGAAAGTACCTCCTCTAAACAGGCCAATCCGGCTGTTTAGCTAGCGCATCGCCTCGCGTATACTTTCCCCGTCGTCTCATGACTGCAATCAAATTTGGAACCGACGGCTGGCGCGGCGTAATCGCCGAAGACTTCACGTTCGCGAACGCACGGATTGTGGCGCAAGGCATCGCGCGTTATGTGGTGCGTTGCGAAGACGCGCGCAAGGGCGTCATCATCGGCTACGACCATCGCTTTGCTTCGGACAGCATCGCTGCCGCCATCGCCGAAGTGCTGTCCGCCAGCGGCAC
>Ga0207085_1040_pt1 | contig 20668 bp, 16 predicted proteins | sample Alteio_BWMinHeat_53_FD_153542 | JGI IMG/M metagenome (GOLD analysis project Ga0207085, IMG submission 153542) | Enriched cells from forest soil in Barre Woods Harvard Forest LTER site, Petersham, Massachusetts, United States -... | ecosystem: Environmental > Terrestrial > Soil > Temperate forest >...
CAAGCCGATTGTGTTGGGTAGGCATCACTGCAGCCATGGGCGCCGTGTTTGTTTCAGACGTTCATGGCTTTCGGAAAAATTCGCTAGTGCTGGAACGCAGCTTCTACGGATCCCTGCGCGTGGTGCAAGCCCCAATCGTCTCTGAAAATCAGACGCGAACGCTGTTCCACGGCACCATCAAGCATGGGGAAGAGTTTCTGTGGCCGGTACGGCGAGATCGCCCCACCACTTACTATGGACCGGACTCAGGAATTGGCATTCTGCTCCGCGAATGCTATCCCGGTCCAAAAACCGTCGGTATCGTCGGTTTAGGCGCCGGCACGATCGCGGCCTATGCGCAGCCCGGAGACACGTATCGCTTTTACGAGATCAATCAACAGGTCGTGAATGTTGCGCAAGGGTTGTTTTACTTCTTGCGGCAATCACCGGCAAACATTCAAATAGCCGTGGGAGATGGACGCCTTCAATTGCAGCAGGAGCGCGGTCCGTCGTTTGACGTACTCGCCATCGACGCCTTTTCTGGCGACGCCATCCCCGTTCATCTGCTCACGCAGCAAGCGTTTCAGTTATATCGGCAGCGTCTGCGGAATGGCGGGACACTCGCCTTCCATGTTTCGAATCAATATCTGGATCTCGCCGTGATTGTTCGGCAGCTCGCCGAACTCGACAGCTTTCAAGCAGTGCTGGTTCGAAACCATCAGGACACCGACGCCCTAATCGATGCCGCTGACTGGGTGCTGGTCACGAACAATCCGACGGTACTCCAAAATCCCAGCGTGCGCACACACGTTTTGCCGATTGCTTCGAGAGCCGGATTGCGCCCTTGGACGGACTCTTATAACAACTTGTTGGAAGTCTTCAGAAAGCCAGCCATTAGGCCTTAACCAAGTCCGCCAAGATAGAGGAAACGCAGCAGAAACAAGGCCGCCAAAAGGTAGACCATCCAATGAACCTCGCGCCAACGGCCGAGAAACGCATTGATCAACGCAAACGCAATAAATCCGAAGGCGAGCCCGTTGGCGATGCTATAAGTCAGCGGGATCATCACCATCGTCAGGAACGCCGGGATCGCGATCGCCGAGTCCGACCAGTTCACTTCAGTAACACTCGACATCATCAGGCAGCCGACAACAATAAGCGCCGGAGCCGTTGCGGCAGCCGGGATCATTCCCAACACGGGCACGGCTGCTAGAGACGTCAGAAATAGCAAACCGACGATGATTGCGGTGACTCCGGAACGACCGCCAGCGCCAACGCCGGCAGCGCTTTCGACGTAGCTGACAACCGTCGAGGTTCCGGACAGCGCACTGACGATTGTCGCCGTCGAATCGGCAACAAAAATTTGATTGAGGCGGGGGATTCCGTCGACCGTTCCTTTCACCAATCCCGCTTTCTTTCCGACCGCTACCAGGGTGCCCACATTGTCGAAAAAATCGACAAAAAGAAAGACGAACACGATTTCGAGTACGCCGAGTTTCATGCTCGATCGAATGTCCAAATGAAAAGCCGTCGCCGAAAGATCGGCCAAACTGTAATTCTGCGGATTCCAATGCGTCAGGCCAAGACACGCAGCTAACAGCGTGGTGAGCAAAACGCCGATCAACATCGCGGCCTGGATGCGCCGCGCCAGCAATACCCCAATGATCACCAGTCCCGCACATGCGACAGCCACGGACGGATCACGGAGGTTTCCGATGGCGAGCAAAGTGGCGGGATGCGGCACGATGATGCCCGAGTTGCGCAGACCGATAAATGCAATGAACAGTCCCACACCGGCCGAGACGCCGGCATAGAGCTCTGGAGGAATTGTCGCGAGAATAAGTCTTCGAATTTCGAAGACCGTCAGCAGCAAGAATGCGATGCCGGAAAGAAACACCGCGCCCAATGCCGTCTGCCATGGCACGCCCATTCCTTTTACGACCGTGTAGGTAAAGTAGGCGTTCAAACCCATGCCGGGTGCAAGCGCGATCGGATATCGCGCCAGCAATCCCATGGCGATGCTCCCATAGGCAGCCGAGATGCACGTTGCACAAATGACCGCTGCCAATGGCATTCCGGCATCGTGCAAAATTGCCGGATTGACCAATACGATGTACGCCATCGTCACAAACGTCGTAAATCCGGCGTATACTTCGGTCTTCCAGGTGGTTCCCAGCTTTTCGAATTCGAAGTAAGTTTCAAGGCGCGCGCGCAGTCCGCCGGGAGCGGAAACGGCCGCCGCGGTCATCGCGTCATCCTTGCCTCGATATAGCCAGACGGTTCATCGGTCGGAACAAACACCTCGTTCGGATTGTCCAAGCCGAATCGCGCCAGATCTACCAGCAAGCAATGTTTGTTGGGCATCACCAGATGAATGTCCAGGACGGTATCGACCTGATCGAGTACCGCTTGACCCATTGTGAAGAGAGTCTGTTGTACCGATTGGCTGTGATGATAAGCAAAACTGTCCAGCAAAATCCTGCCGATTTCTTCATGGACTTCATTAAACGCAAACTCATCGGTAAGGCCGTCAGCGGCATATGTCCACTCCGCCTCTAGAACTGTCCCGAGCAACCGGTCCTGAGTTTCGAGAAGAGTCGTAAACTCATCTCTTAGAAATCCGGAGAAGGCGGAATTCGCCGTCTTCAGAATTTGTAAACCTTTGATCCCGGCAATAAATGTTTCAATCAACGGTGTAGCAGCGAGCTTTGTGTATCGGCGTTCGGACCCGCTCTGAACGAAGGCGGTGGCGTGGTCGCCAATGCGCGCCCAGGGGACCTCTTCTATCTCGATAATCACCCTTTCGAGATGTTCCAGACGTTCCAGAAAATGTCGCGCGAGTGCGCGAGCCAGCTCTTCAATCGAACTCCAGCGGCTTTCGCGGGCAATGACGTAGACAGTGTTCTTCATGGTGTCCGTGGGCAGCACCAAACTGTTGTCACCCTCGGAGAATGCAATTTCGAAATCGCCTTCAAACAAAACGGTCACGGAAATCTCGCGCACCTCATGGCCGCGCCGATGGCGGCGAACATGCATCAGGCGTACTTTCGTCTTGCCGTAGGTGTCGAACTCCAGTTTTGCCAAGTTAACTCCCTCGATAGGTCGTGAAGCCGAACGGACTGATCAGCAGCGGCACGTGATAGTGCGTCAAGGGATCGCGCACCAGAAACGTGACAGAGACTTCGGGGTAAAAACCGTTTGGAAAGCGCGCCAAGACATCAAAAACAATTCTGTAAGTACCGGTCTGCAGCGGTTCTGTCAGCAGGTCAAGGCAACGGCCATTCGCATTCGTGACACCCGCACCAACCTGACGATCGCCCTGGAACAAAAGGACTGCAATACCCTCCGCCGGCCGCCCCGCGACAGTGTCGAGAACATGGGTGGATATTCCGCTCATAAGCCAAAGGCCTTTGCCAGCCGCAGCCGCGTGATTTTAGCTTGTTCGACGGCAGCGGTGCGCAGTTCGGAATCGCGATCGCATAATAGCCGCCGCTCCAGTTCGTTCAACATTTCGTTTGCGCTCTTACCGGTCGCGCAGACTAGGAAAATCCAACCGAATTTCTCCTGGTATTCAATATTCTTGATGGCCAAGCGCGCGGCAACGACGTCGGCGACGCCATCCATGCCACGCTGTTCGTCGGACGACCAAGACGACAATCCCTTTCGTTCGCCTATTTTCGGATGCTTCGAGAACGCCTCCAGCCAATCGGCAGCGTTCAGCGACCACCAAAACTTCTCTGCAGCTTCGTACAATTCGTCCGAGCTTCCAAACGGCTTGGAAACGGCCATGGCGTCTACCCAACGAGCCGAACCGCAGCAGTCCGAAAGAATCCGCCGAACCGCTTCGAGCGCAGCGAAATTGAATTCATTGAGCGTCATACAAGTTCGTCAGAAAATTACTCAATAGATTTTCAGCGACCAGGGCCCGGTACGCCGCGGTGCTGCGGATATCATCAATCGGTGCTATTTCAGTACGCAAGATTTCGCACGCTCGTTCGATGGTGGCAGCACGCAGATTCTTGCCGCGGAGCGCTTCCTCGGTTTTCACACATCGCATCGGAATAGGCGCGACGCTCCCCAAAGCAAGCCGAACCTCGGCAAGGACATCGGAATCGAGTTCCAATGCAAGGGCGATGGAACACTTTGATATCGCCTGCGCTCGCCGGGTGCCCACTTTTCTGCCGAAATATTTCCACCCCGCCCGACGGCGCGGCAGTTCTATTTTGCAGAGCAGTTCGCTCGCGTTCATTTGCAGATTTTTATAACCGCGATGGAAATCAGCGTAACGGACAGTTCTTTCCCCTGCCGTTGAAATCAGACGCACGCGCGCATCGTGAACGAGTAGCGGCGGAGCCGAATCGGCAGCGGGCGAGGCATTCACAATATTGCCGCCCAAAGTGCCCTGATTCTGATTGGCGACACCACCAGTCCAACTCGCCGCCTGACATAGTAACGGAAACTCACCGTGCAGTACCGGATGTTCGCGGATTTGCCGGTAGGTGACAGCGGCGCCAATCGAAATAAGATCATTGGACACTTCAATCGTGCGCAACTCGGGAATTGACTTGATACTCACGAATCGCCGGTGAAACAGTTTGCCTGCATTCAACAACACCATCAGGTCGGTACCGCCGGCAATCGGACTCCAATCTTCGCCCGCTGCCAGAAAACTCAGTGCTTCATCGAGCCGATTTGCCACCCGCAGCTCATAGTCGGGAACGTACGATCTCATGAGTCTGGAAGGGCAGCGGCACGAACGGCATCCACGATTTTTTGATAGCCGGTGCAGCGGCAGAGATTACCGGCCAGCGCTTCGCAAATTTCCTCGCGTGAGGGGTGCACGATTCGCTTCAACAAATACAAGGACGCCATCACCATGCCCGGAGTACAGATGCCGCACTGCGCGCCGCCGCATTCGGCAAAGGCCTTCTGTACGCGATGCGCGGCGCCATTCTCGCTGACGCCTTCAATGGTTAGGATCTCCGCGCCAGCCGCCTGCCCGACCGGCATCAGGCAGCTATTCGCGAGTTCGCCATTTACCAGAACGGAACATGCGCCACACTCCCCTTCTCCGCATCCCTCTTTGGTGCCGGTGAGGTGCAGATCTTCTCGCAACACATCCAAGAGCCTTCTCATTGGGACTGTTTCAACGACGCGTGGAACACCGTTTACCACAAGAGAGATATGCTGATAGCTCATCAGACCATTTCTTCCTCGAGGATTTCTGCAGCCCTCAGCTTTGGTTCCAAGGCCCGAAGAATATCTTCGGGAGTTAAGGGCACGTGTTGAAACGAAATGCCGGTGGCATTTTCGATGGCATTCAGAATGGCAGGTGCGGGACCATCCATAGGCAGTTCGCCGATACCCTTCGCGCCTAATGCGCCATGTTCATAGGGCACTTCCTCAAACAGAACGCGGATAGGCGGCACGTCCATCGTGGTCGGGATGATGTAATTCGTCAGCTGATTGTTTGCCATCGCGCCGTCACGCCACTCGACCTTTTCGAGGAGTGCAAAACCGAGCCCCTGGACAACACCACCCTCTATCTGGCCGGCCGCCAGCACCGGATTCAAGACGCGACCTACTTCCTGCAAGGCGAGGAAGTTGTCCACCTGCGTCTCACCCGTCAGCGTGTCGACCGTGACCTCAGCAACGTAAACGGCCCAAGAGTACGCGCCATATGCCTCTCCCTGGTAGGTCTCGTCATTCCAGTGGATGCCCGGAGGCTCCTGGTACTGCACCCCCGAACGAAAGACGCCGCATGCTCGCACCGCCGCGGCAAATTCCTCAGCGGTATAGGGAGTCCGCAGGTGGCCTGCGCCAATCAAACGCCCTTGCAACTCGAGGCAGGCGCGCTCGACGAGCTTGCCAATAATCATCGATGTCCGTGAGGCTACGGTCGGGCCGCTATTTGGGACCTTGGCGGTATCAGGCCGCAAAATATAGACCTGATCGTAAGGAATGCCAAGCGTTTCGGCGGCAACCTGTGTCAGAACAGTATTCGTTCCCTGCCCCATCTCCGTCATGGAACAGAGAATGCACACGCCACCGTCCGCCATTGTTTCCACTTCCAGGACAGACTGAAGATAGCGTTCCCCCGAGCCGGTGAAACCCGCGCCGTGAAAGAAAGTTGCGAAGCCGATACCTTTGCGAAGCGCCGATGTCGCGTTGCTCTTTCGAAACCGCTCGATCTTGGCGTAGTAGTCTGCCTCTCGCAGCGCTCGCTCTTGCAATCCAACCAGGTCGAGAGGCTGGTTGACAATCTGTCCGGTAGCCGTCGCATCACCAGTCCGGAGAAAATTGCGCCGGCGAAACTCTTCGGGGCTCAGGCCAACAACCTGCGCCACCCGATTCATATGCCGTTCGAGCGCAAAAATGCTTTGCGGTGCACCGAAGCCACGAAACGCGCCATGCGGAGGAGAATTGGTTGCCACTGCGGTGCTGCGCACGCGAATGTTCTCGCACAGATACGGCCCCGGCGCATGAATTGTGCCTCGCGAAAGCACAACACCGGAAAGCGTCGCATAGGCGCCGCCATCGATGGTAAATTCAATGTCGATGCCAAGCAGCCTGCCGTCTGCATCAACTGCGGTCCGATGGCGTGTTCGCGATGGATGGCGTTTTGTTGTCGCCGCCATATCTTCTTCGCGATCGTAGATCAGTTTGACAGGTTTACCGGCCTTCCAGGCCAGCAGCGCGGCATGACCCGCAATCACGGAAGGAAATTCTTCTTTTCCGCCAAATGCCCCGCCCGTCTCCTGCTGAACGACACGGATTTTATCCGCGGGTAGCGCAAAAAGCTGCATCAACGCACGGTGAACGTAATAAGGACATTGCATCGATCCCCAAACGGTGACGCCTTCGGTTGGATTGGCCACGGCGAGCATCCCGTTTGGCTCAATATAGAGCTGTTCCTGGGCGCCTGTGGAATACTCGCCCTCCACAATGAAGGAAGCCTTTTCCCAAACGCTGTCCACATCACCCTTGTTCATCAAGTAGCGTTTGAAGACGTTATCGCTGCCCCAAACCAACGTCTCGCCCGACAACGACGCGTGAACATCAAATATCGGCGTCATCGGTTCGTACTCAATCGCGACCAGGGTTCGGGCTTTGCGCAGCAAATCCACATTTTCGTGCGCGATTAGCAGAATCGGTTCGTGCAGGTGATTCACCTGATCGTCAGCTAGATACGGCTGATCGTCCAGGATCAAGGCGACACGATTCTTGCCGGGAATGTCATCGCTGGTAACAATGACAAACTCATCCCACGGCACGCCGGCCTGGTAGGTTATTTTGCGAATGCGCGCTCGCGGCTGGGTACTGCGAATGCTAGCCCCGTGCAGCATCCCGGGCATGACCAAATCCGCAATATACTCTGCGGTGCCGGTAAGCTTGCCCTGCACTTCCTTTCTTCGCACAGGCGCGCCGACCACGCGAAGCTCCATGTTTTACTGTAGCTGGTCAGACGGAGACTTCACGGCCGCGATTACTCGACGCAAACCGACCGTTCTCGAATACCGTTTCGCCGCGAACTATGGTCATTACGCTTTCGCCGGAGAGGTGCTGTCCCAAATAAGGTGAATAAGCGTGGCGAAAATGCAAGCGCTCCGGCGTGACCTGAAAAATCGATTGTGGATCCAATACTGCAAAGTCGGCATCAAGACCGGGCGCGATCCGGCCTTTTCGACCGCTTAAACCAGCTAGCAAAGCTGGCTGTTCCGACATCCAACGAGCCAGCTCGAGGGCCGCGAAACCTCTGGACCGCAATGCCGTCCAGGTGGCCGGCACGGCGATTGAAAGCGAACTGATGCCACCCCAGGCTTCCGAAAAACGTCCGCTCTCAACGCATTTCAATTCCGGCGGACACGGAGAGTGGTCGGTCGCGATCATATCGATGACACCGTCGCCCAGCGCCTGCCAGAGCGCGTCGCGATTTTTATAGCCGCGAATCGGAGGCGCGCACTTAAACTGCGTGGCGCCATCGGGAATAGATTCGGCATCGAAGAACAAATAGTGGGAACAAGTCTCGACCGTGATTGGCAAACCGGCAGACCGGGCGCGCGCGAGCATCGGAATGGCGCTTGCCGCCGAGAGATGCACAATGTGGACGCGGCAACCCGTTTCTTCCGACAAAGCAATTAACAGGCGGATTGCTTCTGTTTCCGCAGTTTCAGGACGTGAAGCGAGATAGGTTGCATAGCGCCTCCAATCGCTGCCTTGCAGCTTTGCAGCTGCTTCAGAGACTGGCTCAGGGACTTCTGCGTGCGCCAGCAAAGGAAGACCAAGCTTTGCAATTTTCGGCATGGCGCAGCGTAAATCAGGCTCCATGACCATCGCAAATTCTTCTGTTCCGGGATGAATCAGGAAGCACTTAAAGCCGCGAACGCCGGCGTCTGCGAGTGGCCCAAGCTCGGCTGAGTTTCCCGGCACCACGCCGCCCCAAAACGCATAATCCACTAACGCTTTTCCACGGGCTGAGGTGCGTTTTTCCGTTAGCGCCGCAACGTCCGTGGTACTCGGTATCGAATTCAGAGGCATGTCAACGACACAGGTGAACCCGCCCGCTGCTGCGGCCCGTGTCGCCGTTTCAAATCCTTCCCAGTGAGTTCGCCCCGGTTCGTTGATGTGCGTGTGAACGTCGATAAACCCAGGAAAGACAAGCCGCTCGCCTACGTCCAGAATCTCGGCGGCCTGGAACGCATCGGACACGACCTCGAGGATCTTGCCGTCTTCGAAAAGTACGATGCCGGGACGCACTTTCTCCGGAGCGACGATGTTTTTCGAACGAATTCCCTGCTTCACTTGTTAGAGAATGTATTGTCTCAGCAAAAGCGATGCCTGGCAAAACACCACAAGATTGGATGCGACATACGGTCGAGCTTGCGGTAGAAAACGTCCGCGAGGGGCGCGGAGGACCGTTCGCCGCCATCGTGGTGAGGGATGACGAGATCGTCGCCACCGGCGTCAATTCCGTTACCGCCACGAATGATCCGACTGCTCATGGCGAAATCATGGCCATCCGCGCCGCATGCCAGGCACTGAACTCCTTTCAACTGACAGACTGCGAGTTATATACCAGCTGCGAGCCTTGTCCTATGTGCCTGGGGGCAATCTACTGGGCACGCCCGTCGCGTTACTATTTCTGCGCGACGCGGAAAGACGCGGCGCTCGGGGGTTTCGACGACGACTTGATTTACAACGAGTTACTTTTGCATCCGGAAAAACGCGCCATACCAGGCTATTGCGTCCTGAACGAAATGGCACAGCGAGCGTTCTCCGAATGGAGCGCGAGAGCAGAAAAGCTTCCCTATTAGTCAGAGGCCAACAGGCGCAGCGCTTCCGTCAAAGCACGGACTCCATTCGCAATGTGCTCGGGCGCGGAGTACTCGTCCGGCCGATGGCTGACTCCGCCCCGGCAAGGAATGAACAGCATTCCTGTCGGCGCTATCCGCGACATGAAAAGCGAATCATGGTAGGCGCGGCTAATCATGCGGGTTCGGGATAATCTTGCGCGATCAGCGGCTTGCTCTAAGGCAGCCACTACGCGTTCGTCGCAATGCGCGGGCGCGTCGGCATTCACGATCGTCGTTTCGACGCGGAGCCGCCGTTCGTCGTGAACGCGCTTCGCTGCCTCCAGAATCGCGCGGACAACAGAATCCCGCCGGTCGCTATCTATGTCGCGCACATCGACCTCTAAGGTCACGCGGCTCGGAATGCTGTTGACCGCGTTTGGAAATACGCGGCAGGCGCCAGCGGTGGCCACAGTATCCGGCGCGCCTGTCGACGACGCGGCTTTCTCGACGGCCAATGCGATCTCCGACGCGCCGAGAAACGCGTCACGCCGCTCGGGCATGAGGACGGCACCGGCATGACCTCCTTCGCCCGTAATTTCGACGCGCAGAGTCGCTGGAGCCGCGATGTCCGTGACGATGCCCAGATCGATTCCGGAGCGTTCCAAAATCGGCCCCTGCTCGATATGAAGTTCCACGAAAGCGACGTAGTAATCGCCAGGGAGTCGGACGTCTGCTAAGGACCCACGAAAACCGGCTGCTTCGCGGACAGTCTTAAGAAAACCGCCCAAAACGGGCACGGTGTTAAGCGGACCGCCCAAGGGCTTAACGAGTTCCTTTGCTGTCTGGCGGCGCGCATCCGCGCCCTTTGGGCTACTGAGCGGGCGCTGCTCTGCATCCATCAAATTGTCCGCCACGGAAGGATCCAAGCTGCCGGATAGCAGACGACTGCCCAGACAACCGATGCCGAACCGCGTCGGTTCTTCTGAGGTAAACATCAGGAGTTCAATCGACCGTCTCGGAATGAAGCCGTCGCGTTTTAACGCTCGAATCGCCTCAAGTCCTCCGAGGACACCCATTGTTCCGTCGTAGCGGCCGGAATCGGGAATGGCATCGATGTGCGAACCTGTGCCCACTGCACCAGCCTGGCTCTCGGTTCCGCACCATCGCGCAAACGTATTCCCCACCGCATCTTCGCGAACCGCAAGTCCAGCGTCCCGGCACAACTGCTTTACCCATGCACGGGCACGCATGTCCTCTTGTGAGAATGCTACGCGGGTCACGGCGGGCGGAGATGCATTTGAAAACCCTGCCAATTGCTCCAACTCAGCGAGAGCGCTCATAGCGGCGCGGGATGCCGATTCCAATCCTTATAAATGAGGTAACGCGCGGGAGTTTTTCCGATGGCGCCAAACCACTGCGGGCAATAGGCGCGCATCCAGATGAAATCGCCGGCCTGTACCGGATACCAACGATCTCCCAGCCGGTAAATTCCACCACCCTCGAGCATTAGCAGCGCATGTTCCATGAAGTGAATCTCCACCATGCTGAGCGATGCGCCCGGAGCATACGTCATCGTGTTTACGGCAAAATCGAACTCCGGACGATCGGGAAGCAGCGCACGCACCTGCAAATCGGGGTCGCCGCCGAGGGCTTGACCCTCGATGGATGCTTCGTTCCCGGTACACGGTGACGGCCTGCCGGTTCCTTGACAAAGGGAATACGGTTTTTCAATGACAAACAGCCGCGATGGTTCAAGCGCAGAAATGGAATGATCGCCGCCCTCGGCACCAAAAGCATAGCCGCCAGAATGAAGTTCCGTTTGCTTTCCGTCGCTCTTCCATGCAACTTTTCCGTCCAGAACGTAAATGAACCGCTGTCCCTGGGGGGGCCCAAGAATTCCTTCGTTTTGTTGTTCGGAGGTGTAGGCAGTAAAGCGGGCCCCGAGCGCCGGACTCGCATGGACAATTGCCGCGGCCCGCGACATTCCCGGCAAAACCGTACGAATGAACGTATCGGGGGTCTGTAATAAATGATCGAGCGCGAATACGCTTCGCGTGTGACCGAGTGAGTTCATTGTCTCCGCGCCAAGTGTTCTAAGAAATTGATTCCTGCAAGTATGGCTTTCTCGACGTCCTCGACAAGTACCGATTCATCGGGATGATGGCTGATGCCACCCGGACTGCGTAAGAAAATCATCGCAGACGGCACAACTTGAGCCAGAATCATAGCATCGTGGCCAGCGCCGCTTACCATACGCTTCGGCGTTACACCCGCGGCAGCGATGGCGTGCTCGACGGCCGTAACGAGCTCGGGGGACATCGGAACGCTTGACTGCTCCAGATCGGTGCGAAATGAGCATGCGAGTTCGCGTCTGTCACAAATATCCTGCGCGCGCTGCAGCAGAAAATCAGTGGCGGATTTTCGTTCGGCATTTGACGCGTGCCGAACATCCAAGCTAGCAGTCACTTCCCCAGGCACAACGTTCGAAGCCCCAGGCAAAACCTGAAGACGGCCGACCGTCGCAACACATCCGTCGGCCGCGCGAGCGAAAGTCTCGACCGCAATAATCCATTCTGCCGCCGCCGCTAATGCATCCCGGCGCAAGTCCATCGGTGTTGTTCCAACATGATTGGCACTCCCCACGAAAACGACGGTCACGCGGCTTTGTCCCGCGATTGCCTCGACTGCCGCTAGTGGCAAGCCGGCCTTTTCCAGAACCGGGCCTTGTTCAATATGAAATTCCAAAAAAGCGAAGGTGTCGTCACTGAGTCTAGCTTCCTCCATTTGTTGCGGATTGAGGCCGAATGCAAAGATTGCTTCTTCCATACTGATGCCGTTTGCATCGCGAACAGAGAGCAACCGCGAATTCACATCGCCTGCCAGAGCCCGGCTGCCCAAGAATGGCAGCCGAAACCGGACGCCTTCCTCTTCTGAAAAAGCCATCAGTTCAATGCCAAATGGCAGTTCCATCGGGCGGCAAGCGTCCACAAGTGCCAAACCAAGCAATACCCCCAGCACGCCGTCGTAGGCGCCGGCATTCGGCACAGTGTCGATGTGAGAGCCAATCAGCAACCGAGGGATCTCGCGGTTGATCGGCGAGCCGCGCAGATTGCCCATGGCGTCGACGCTGACTTGTAAACCTAGTGACTCCATCCATCCTCCTATCAGCCGATGACAGTCGCGGATGGGAGGCGAGAGAAACGTCCGCGTCAGCGCGCCGGGCGTCTCAGTGAAAAGCGCCAATTCGGAGCAGCGCGTCATTATTTGTGTGGCTAAGGCGCGCCGATTCGGCTGGCCGGAGGACGGTTTGACACCAATTTTCACGTGCTCTGCTCGCGCAAAAGTTTATCTCCCGCGACACTTCAGTCGCCAATAATTTTGATCAAAACTCGCTTGCGGCGCCGCCCATCGAACTCACCATAGAAGACTTGTTCCCACGGTCCCAAATCCAATCGCCCGTTCGTGATAGCCACGACGACTTCTCGTCCCATAATCTGTCGCTTCAAATGCGCATCGGCATTGTCTTCACCAGTTCGGTTGTGAAGGTATTGAGACAGCGGCTCGTGCGGAGCCAATTCTTCCAGCCATTTTTCATAATCCCTGTGCAAGCCGGACTCGTCGTCGTTGATGAAAACAGATGCCGTAATGTGCATCGCGTTGACTAAAACGAACCCTTCGCTGACGCCGCTTTCCCGCAGGGATTTCTCCACGTCAGGAGTGATGTTGACGAACCCACGCCGGTTCGGCAGTTCAAACCATAGTTCCTTGCGATAGCTCTTCATAGTATTTGTGGTAGCCTCAACAGAATTCACTTAAGCCTATTTGTTCGTCAGGTTAAAAGACTATTTCTTTTGGATTTACACTATAAAAAAGATGCCCGAATGTCCCCAGTGCAGCGGGCAGATGCGGCGCAGAAAGCGTTCGTGGTGGGAAAAGTGCCGCTACTATGCGGCCTACCAGTGTTCTGCGTGCCGATTTGGGTTCGCGCTGCCACATGCCTCTCTTCTCACTTTGTCGGCACGGTGTCCGGAATGCCACGGAAAAATCCTGCTCTGCCGCCGAACGCGCGATCACATCGATCGAATGAATCACAATCCCTTTCGCCTTTTCCTTAGGCTGCTGGGTGCAAAACTGTATCATTGCGAAGTTTGCCGGCTTCAGTTTTATGATTTGCGGCGAAAAAGCAATCACGGTAAGCCGTTAGAAATATAACCTCTTCGGCTCTAAAGCTGCCTCTTCAGTAAACGCGCACAACAGACTCGCCCCCGACGGCGCGCGGTAGACGCGTTTGCCGACTATGGCGAGCCGCGGCTAAGGCGACCACGCGCGTTTGCTAACCATTGCCAGCCGCCGGGGCGGCCCGTGCGCTCTCCAGAACACGCGTGGATACTTGTAGAGGATGAAAAAAGCTTTCCGGTGCATAGCAGGCAGTTGGCTTGTGCTGACCGCCGCTGTGACGCTCTGCGCGCAAGACACCGTCGGCAGCGAAACGTTTGAAAACCGTTGTTCGGGATGCCATGGCTCAGACGGCAATGGCGGCGAACTGGGACCCAACATCACGTTTCGCCTGCGCCGCCTGTCCGACGAGCAAGTTCGAAACACCGTGCTCCAGGGCGTACCTGGCCGCATGCCGGCGAATAACGTCAGCGATGCCGACATGCCCAAGCTCATTGCCTTTCTGCGCACGTTGCGTCCGCATCTTTATGGGTTCCAGCCATATCGGTTGTCGGCAAAGCTAACCAACGGCCAAACGCTGAGCGGCCTGATTTTGAACGAAAGTTTCGATGACGCGCAAATGCGCACCGACGACGATCGAATTCGTTTGCTCCGCAAGCAGGAAAGCGGCAAATTTCGCGAGGTTACCTCCGAACTCGATTGGCCGACGTATAACGGGGACATTGGCGGCAACCGCTATACCCGCCTCACTCAAATTGATAAAGGCAACGTAAAGCGCATTGCACCGCGTTGGGTGTTTACGGTACCGAATGTCTTTTCTCTGGAGGGCACGCCTGTAGTCGCCGACGGCGTGATGTACGTCACCAACGGCAACGAATGCTACGCGCTCGATGCTGGAAGCGGCCGCGCCATCTGGCATTACCAACAAGAACGCACCCAGGGACTAGTCGGCGGCGGTGCGGGAGGCATTAATCGTGGAGTTGCACTCGCTGGAGACAAAGTGTTCATGGTGACGGATCATGCTCACCTAATCGCTATCAAACGGGCAACCGGCGAACTTCTATGGGACTCCGAAATCGCCGATTGGCACAAGAACTATAGCGCGACATCCGCACCGATTGCGGTGGGAAATCTTGTGGTGTCGGGAACGGCCGGCGGGGAGGAAGGAGCGCGCGGCCTAATCGCGGCCTTTGATCAAACAACGGGTAAGGAGGTTTGGCATTTCTGGACTGTGCCCGGGCCAGGAGAACCTGGCTCCGAAACCTGGAAGGGCAAAGGAATTGAGCATGGGGGAGCCGTCGCCTGGTTCACTGGTGTCTATGACGCGGAGACCGACACCCTTTTCTGGCCAACCGGAAATCCGGGCGAGGATTACAACGGAGAGGAACGCCTGGGCGACGACCTTTATTCCGATTGCATTGTTGCGCTAGATCCCAAAACGGGCAAGCTCAAATGGTATTTTCAATCGACGCCGCACGATCTGTGGGACTGGGATGCGACAGAAACTCCTTTGGTCATCAATGCAGACTGGCAAGGAGAACCGCGCAAACTGCTGGTTCAGGGAAATCGCAATGGCTTCTTCTATGTGCTGGATCGAACCAATGGAAAGCTTTTGCTCGCGAAACAATTCATTAGCGAGTTGACGTGGGCAAGCGGCATCGGAGCGGACGGAAAACCGATAAGAGTTCGCGGACAGGAGCCGAGCGCAAAAGGAACGCGCGTCTGTCCGTCGCAGGACGGGGCAACCAACTGGTTCTCGCCTTCCTATAATCCTGGCACCGGCCTCTTTTATTTTCAGACTGTCGAGAAGTGTTCTATTTACACTAAACATCCAGAGGAGTTCGTGCTTGGCCGGGAATTCTTGGGTGGCGCGCAACGGATTGATCCATCAAAAAAACCGGTACGTATTTTGCGAGCGCTTGACTTGAAAAACGGCGCAGTGAAGTGGGAGGTGCCCCAGGTGGGCAGTGCGGACTCCTGGGGCGGCACTCTGGCAACAGCCAGCGAGCTGGTTTTTTTCTGCGAAGACAGCGGCGCGTTCGCCGCGGCAGACGCTAAGACAGGTGCGGTTCTATGGACATTCCAAACGAACGCCAGTTGGAAGGCTTCACCCATGGCCTACCAATTTGACGGCAAAGAAATGATTGGCGTGGCGGCGGGATCGACTATTTTGGTTTTCGGACTGGTGGATTAGCTTAACGCGCAGGAGTCCATTCCTTCGTGCCGTCGACCACGTTCCAAATCTCCGGCCGAACCGCAATACCTACCGGCATCCACAAGCACACGTCGGGCGGAGTATCGCTGACACAAGCGGCGGGATCACTTTGTACACGGCGCGTCAACGCTTCCAAAGGATCCTTTCGATCTGCGCCAAGTGCCGCCATATTGTGATCTGCTTCGCTGGCGCGTCGCAGATAGAGCAACCGTAAATATCGGCTCCCACGCAAGGATTCAAAAAGATTGACTACAGGAGCGGATTGCCGAATCGTCTGTCCATCCTTAGTGGCTTCCGCCAAGGCAAACGTGATGTGCACACCGCCATGGGTCCTGGGCGTCAGGCGATAGTAATCCGTCTCATAACCGAGGAAATCGGCACCGACAGATAACGTTATCGTGGTCCCCGATCCCTGTTGCGGTGTTGTATCTAAGGTGTATCTTCCGGACTTCAGCAGCGGCACAACCACGCGAACCCGCCAGCCGGGTTGCAGGTCGATATACGCATTTTCAACCGGCCCCCCGCTGCTCGGGACCGGCGTAGAAACAATTCTGGCATGGCATCCCCAAAGAACGGCTATCGACGTAAGACAGAGAATTATTTCACGTTTCAACCAACACATCCCTATGCTACGCTTTCGTTGCGTCCAGCACTTTGATGAAGAAACTGCTTGCCCTCAATCGCGGCGAAATTGCCATTCGTATTCTGCGTGCCGCCAACGAACTTCACCTTCGCACGGTCGCAGTTTATTCGCGCGAAGATCGTTTGAGCCTGCACCGCTTTAAGGCGGATGAAGCCTATCTGATCGGCCAGGAAAAAGGACCGGTTGAGGCTTATCTGGACGTCGAGGGCATCGTGGCGCTTGCCGCAGAGAAGGAAGTGGACGCCATTCACCCGGGCTACGGTTTCCTTTCCGAGAACCCTGCCCTGCCCCGCGCCTGCGAACGGTTCGGCATTGTCTTTATCGGCCCCGGCGCCGACATTCTGGAGCAACTCGGCGACAAGACAGCCGCCCGAAAACTCGCCCAGATCGCTGGTGTTCCGGTTGTGCCGGGCACCGAAGATCCGGTGGACCCGCGTGATCCCGACATTGACAACATCGCCGCGCGTATCGGCTTTCCACTCATCATTAAGGCAGCGTTCGGGGGCGGCGGCCGCGGCATGCGTGTGGTCAATTCGCCCGGCGAGTTCCACTCAAAGTTAAAAGAAGCCAGCCAGGAAGCGGGGGCTGCTTTCGGGAACGCCGCCGTCTTTCTGGAACGCTTTATCCGCCGCGCCAAGCACATTGAAATCCAGATTCTGGGCGATCGCCACGGCAACATCCTTCACCTTTATGAGCGCGACTGCTCGGTTCAACGACGCCATCAAAAGGTGGTCGAAATTGCACCGGCCCTAGCTTTGCCGGCCAACGTTCGCCGCGAGCTTGCCGATGCCGCCGTCGCTTTGGCGCACGCTGCCAGTTACTACAACGCCGGCACGGTCGAGTTTCTCGTCGACGCCGATACGCATCAATGGTTCTTCATCGAAGTCAACCCGCGCGTGCAAGTGGAACATACGGTGACGGAGGTCGTTACCGGTATCGATATTGTTCGCGCCCAAATTCAAATCGCGCAGAACCTGCCGTTGCATGGCGAAGAAATGGGACTGCCAAGGCAGCCGGTGGTGCCTCTACACGGCACGGCACTCCAATGCCGCGTGACGACAGAAGACCCGGCCAACAACTTCTTTCCCGATTACGGCAAACTTCAGACCTATCGCTCGCCGGCCGGCTTCGGGATTCGTCTGGATGCTGCATCCGCTTATGGCGGAGCCGTTATTCTGCCTTACTACGACTCCTTGCTCGTGAAAGTTACGGCGTGGGGTCCAAACTTTAAACAAGCCTGCGACCGCATGGACCGCGCGCTTCGTGAGTTTCGCATTCGCGGCGTAAAGACCAACATTCCGTTTCTCGAAAACGTCGTTCGTCATCCGGCGTTTCTATCCGGCGAGATGACGACGTCTTTCCTGGACGAAACGCCTGACCTCTTTGTCTTCCAGCCGCGCCGCGATCGCGCGACCAAGCTCCTTACTTATCTCGCCGACGTGATTGTCAATGGGAACCCCGAAGTTGCTAATAAGCCGAAACCGGTAATTGTGCGCACCCCACAAGCGCCGGTCTCCACGCTGGAAGTTCCTCCGGAGGGCACGCGGCAACTGCTTAACCGCGTCGGTCCGGAAGAATTCGCCCAGTGGACACAATCGCAAACCCGATTGCTTCTGACCGATACCACGTTTCGCGACGCGCATCAGTCGTTGTTTGCCACACGCCTGCGCACCTTCGACATGCTGCAGATCGCCGGCTTTGTCGCGCGCGAGTTCCCGCAACTCTTCAGCATCGAGATGTGGGGCGGCGCGACGTTTGATGTTGCCATGCGGTTTCTGCTGGAGGATCCGTGGAAACGACTCGAACAACTGCGCGCGTGTATCCCCAACCTCTGTTTCCAGATGCTGCTGCGCGCGTCAAATGCCGTCGGCTATACCGCTTATCCGGACAATGTTGTCCGCGAGTTTATTCGCGAAGCCGCCGCCCAAGGCATCGATATTTTCCGTATCTTCGACTCGCTCAACTGGATGCCCAACATGAAAGTGGCGGTGGAAGCAACACTCGCCACCGGCCGCGTATGCGAGGCTGCGATTTGTTATACCGGCGACATTCTTGATCCGGCGCGCGAAAAATATTCGCTCGACTATTACGTCCGGCTCGCCAAGGAGCTGAAGGAGATGGGCACGCACATTCTCGGTATCAAGGACATGGCGGGCCTGCTGAAGCCCTACGGCGCTTACAAACTGATCAAGACCTTACGCGAAGAAGTGGGCCTGCCGATCCACCTGCATACCCACGACACGAGCGGCATCAACGCGGCTACGATCCTGAAGGCCGCCGAAGCCGGTGTCCATGTGGCGGATGGCGCGGTGTCGTCGATGAGCGGCACCACCAGTCAGCCGAATCTGAACTCACTAGTGGCGGCTCTCGCTCATACGGAGCGCGAGCCGGGCCTCAACTTCGACGCGCTCAACCGCGCTTCCGACTATTGGGAAACGGTTCGAATCCAATACACCCCCTTTGACAATGCCCCCAAATCCGGCAGCGCCGATGTCTATGTTCACGAAATGCCGGGCGGCCAATACACTAATCTTCGCGAGCAGGCGGAAGCAATGGGCCTCGGTTCACGTTGGCCCGAAATCGCACGCATGTACGCCGATGTCAATATGGCCTTCGGCGATATCGTCAAAGTTACTCCTTCCAGCAAAGTCGTCGGCGACCTCGCCATTTTCCTCGTTGGCCGCAACCTGACAATAGACGAACTGGAAAGCCTTCCGCCCGATCACGATCTGACGCTGCCGAACTCGGTCGTCGAGATGTTCATGGGATCGCTTGGTCAACCGGAAGGAGGGTGGCCCCCAAAATTGCAACAAATCATCTTGCGCGGCAAGAAACCCGACACCGGACGCCCCGGCGCGAACCTGCCCCCCGCCGATTTGACGGCTGCCGCGGCGAAGGTGGCGGAACTCACCGGCGGCGAAGTATCTTCCACGGACGTGATGAGCTATTTAATGTATCCCGACGTCTTCGCGAAATTCGCCAGTGCTCGTACGCGATACGGCGACCTCGACGTCCTGCCCACGCGACCATTCTTCTACGGTCTGGAAGAACGCAGCGAGATCACAATCGACCTTGAGCCCGGCAAGACATTGATCATCCGTTTTTTGACCGTTGGGGAAGCGCGGCCCGACGGAATGCGCACGGTTTTCTTTGAACTGAACGGCCAACCCCGCGAGATTGAGATCCGCGATAAATCCATCAAAGAACCGGTAGGCGCCCGCCGCAAAGCGGATCCCTCTAAACCCGGCGAAGTCGGCGCACCCATTCCTGGCGCGGTAACTGTCGTGCAAGTGAAAGAGGGAGACGCTGTTAAAAGAGGCGACCGACTACTGGTGATGGAAGCGATGAAGATGCAAACCACCATCTATTCGCCAATTGCCGGCACGGTGAAGGAGGTGGCGGCGCGTTTGGGCGGCGGTGTGGAGGCTCACGATCTCTTGCTGATCATTGAATAGGAGCCGACGTTCACAATCGCTACACTAAAAAGGCACGCGAACGTGGGGGCGTAGCTCAGTTGGATAGAGCATCAGCCTTCTAAGCTGAGGGTCACAGGTTCGAGTCCTGTCGCCCCTACCACTAAAATCAATAACTTAGCTGGATCACACAGAGAAGCTACCCCATCAAAACCCCATCAAAACGTCACTGAATTTTGGTGTTGGTCAGTGCGCGATCCCAACTCTCCACTGCTTCCACTAAACTCTCGTCCAACGTTTTTTGGTAATGCTTCAGCGTGATGGTCGGGCTTGTGTGCCGCAACAGGGTTTGCGTGTCTTTGATTTCACCGTGTTTTTGGAAATGCGTGGCACACGTTCGCCGAAGGATTTGGAAGTTCAAACCTGAGGTTTTAATCTTCTTTCCCTTTTTGGTCGTTCGCTCATACACGAGAATGCCCGCGGCAACCCCGAGCGGTTTCAGCTTGCGATTGAGGTAATTCTTAGGGTCGTATGGCGTGCCCGCTTCGGACGGAAACAAGTACTGGCCCGGGTCGGTGAATCCGCACTCAAGGATAAATGCTCTGAGCTCAACTTCGAGGGACGCTGCTATGGGCACAACCCCGTTAGACTCTGCCGTTTTGGTTTCTCCCACTTTGCCCATAACAACCGCCTCGTCTATCCGCAGCTTATGTTCGAGTACGTCGCGAACCTGCAGCGCAAATATCTCACTCGGCCGTAATCCGCAGGCATTAAGCACCCGTAGTAGGAGACGATCCCGCTTGGCGTTTGCTGCTTTCAGCAAAGCATGACAAGCAGGGAGGTCCAGAAACCGTTCATCAACCTTCTTCGTTTTTGGCATCCGAACGCCGGTTTTCTTGGATCTTGCCGGGTTCTTAGCGATCAGGTCGTCTTCCACAAGTTGATCGAA
>Ga0207085_1043_pt1 | contig 20325 bp, 12 predicted proteins | sample Alteio_BWMinHeat_53_FD_153542 | JGI IMG/M metagenome (GOLD analysis project Ga0207085, IMG submission 153542) | Enriched cells from forest soil in Barre Woods Harvard Forest LTER site, Petersham, Massachusetts, United States -... | ecosystem: Environmental > Terrestrial > Soil > Temperate forest >...
TCTGCCGCTGTGGCACGCATCCTCGCGTGCTGGATGCCGTCCGACAAGCCGCCCGGATGATGCAGGAGCACCGGTCATGAGCGAGCGCACGAAACCCTTCTTACCTGAGCCGGAGCGTTACGAATTTCGCGCGGCTCCCATCCATCACTTCGATTTGGCTCGCCGCGATTTTTTTAAACTCCTCGGCGCGGGCATTGCCGTGTTCGCCGTCACAAAAAACTCTTCCGGGATGCAAGAAACAGCTCCCGGTCCGCGATCGTTCCACAGTGAAGAGCTTCCCAAGGAAATCACCTCCTGGCTTCACATCGGAGAAGACGGCGTGATAACTGGATTTACCGGGAAAGCTGAAATCGGACAGAACATTCGCACTTCCCTCGCGCAAACCATCGCTGATGAATTGCGCGTGCCGTTCGAAAGTGTGCGCATGGTTACTGCTGATACGGCCCTAACACCGTTCGACGCCGGCACTTTCGGCAGCCGCACAACGCCATCGATGACTCCGCAATTCCGGCGTGTTGCAGCGGCTGCTCGGGATCTCCTCGTCGGAGTTGCCGCCAAGGAATGGAGCGTTGCGCCGGAGGGATTAGTCGCGGCCGATGCCAAGGTGACGGACCCCCCTTCGGGCCGGTCTTTGCGTTATTCCGAGCTCGCGCGGGGAAAAACGCTGGCACAAAATCTTCCGGCGGAAGATCCCGTCACGCCCGCTGCGGAATGGACCGTCGCTGGAAAAGCTATCGCCAAGGTGGACGGTCGTTCGTTTGTTACCGGAAAACATCAGTACACGCCCGATCTACGTCCCGCCGCCTTGCTCTACGGCAAAATCCTCCGTCCGCCATCGTTCGGCGCGACACTGAGTTCTTACGATGACAGCACCACGAAAGCCATGCCCGGTGTGTTCGTTGTTCGCGATGGAGACTTCGTCGGTGTCGCTGCATCCGGCGAGCATCAAGCCCAAAACGCTCTCAATTCCATTCACGCGCAATGGAAGGAAGTGCCACAGATTTCGAACAAGGAACTCTTCGCGTATCTGAAAGAAAAGGCTTCGGCCAATTCCGACGGTCGCCGTCGCAGTCAGAAAGGCTCCGTGGAAGATGGACTCGCGAAGGCCGTGCATCGTTTGGACGCAACCTACGCTGTCGCGTTCATCGCTCATGCTCCGCTCGAGCCACGCGCTGCGGTAGCCCAATGGGCGGATGGAAAGCTGACCGTGTGGACCGGTACACAGAGGCCGTTTGCCACGCGCGACGAGCTCGCCGCTCAATTTCATATTCCAGAAAGCAGCGTTCGCGTGATTGTGCCCGACACCGGTTCTGCCTACGGAGGTAAGCACACCAGCGATGCGGCACTCGAAGCTGCGCGGCTGGCGCGCGCGGCCGGGCGTCCCGTGAAAGTGGTGTGGACGCGCGAGGAAGAGTTCACCTGGGCGTATTTCCGCCCTGCAGGCGTGATCGAAATCAAAAGTGGCATCGCCGCTGACGGTGCGCTCACCGCGTGGGAATTTCACAATTACAATTCCGGCTCGTCGGGAATTGAAACTCCTTACGTCGTTTCGAATCAGCACATCGAATATCATTCTGTTCCGCAGATTCTCAGGAGCGGTTCCTATCGCGGGCTTGCCGCCACCGCAAATCATTTCGCTCGCGAAACCCACATGGACGCCCTGGCGCGTGTGGTCCAGATGGATTCTCTCGAGTTCCGCCTCAAGAACCTCGCCGATCCCCGGATGCAGGCCGTCCTGGAAGCTGCGGCAAAATCATTTGGCTGGCCGCGCAAGAAATCCCAGGAAGGTCAAGGCTTTGGTGTTGCTTGTGGAAACGAGAAGGGCAGCTACGTTGCCACGTGTGCGGAGGTGGCCGTCGATCGCCCCTCCGGCTCCGTGCGCATTGTCCGGCTAGTCGAAGCGTTCGAATGTGGAGCCATCGTCAATCCCGACGGTTTGCGCAACCAGGTCGTCGGCGCAATGATTCAGGGGTTAGGCGGCGCGCTCTTCGAAGCCATCGAATTCGAAAATGGCCGCATCAAAAACCCTCACTTCGCCAGTTACCGCGTCCCGCGATTCCGCGACGTGCCGGAAATCGAAACAGTCCTTCTCGATCGCAAGGATATTCCCTCTGCTGGCGCCGGCGAAACGCCCATCATGAGCGTGGCTCCAGCCGTCGGGAATGCCATCTTTGACGCCTCGGGCGTCCGCCTCAACAAGCTGCCGATGGTTCCCAACGGACTGCAACGAGGATGACGGCAACACGATAAGAACCCAAGACCATCAAACGGTCTTGTCCTTCGCGTAGCACAGCGTTTCCAGATTGCATTCGATGCATTTCGGCTTGCGCGCCTGGCACACACGCCGGCCATGCCATATCAATTGATGCGAAAATTGGATCCACTTCTCCTGTGGAATAATCTTCATCAAGTCCTGCTCGACTTTCTTGGGATCTTCCTGACGCGACAAATCCAACCGATTCGAAAGCCGTAGCACGTGCGTATCCACGACCACGCCGCTGGCGATCCCATATGCCGTGCCGAGTACGACGTTCCCCGTCTTCCGGGCGACTCCCGGCAGCGTGAGGATCTCTTCCATCGTCCGCGGCACTTGCCCGCCAAACTCTTCAAGAATGGCTTTGCTCGCCCCCATCACCGATTTCGTCTTGTTGCGGAAAAAGCCCGTGGGCCGGATCTCCTTCTCCAATTCGCTCGGTGTGGCATATGCAAACGCCTTTGGGTCTGGATACTTCTTGTACAGCGTTTCCGCCACCTGATTCACACGCACGTCCGTGCACTGCGCCGAAAGAATCGTCGAGATCAGCAATTGAAACGGATTTTCGTGATTCAGCTCGCACGTCGCATTCGGATACGCTTCATCGAGTTTTGCGAGGATCGCCGCGACGCGCTTTGGGTCATTCCCGGCTGCGCGCGCCGACTTCGCGGCTCTGGACTTCTTCGCCGCCTTTGCCGGTTTCGATTTTGCCGAGCCCGGATTTTTTTTCACAACCCGTTTTTTCTTTGATGTCGTGGCCATAAGGGCCAAAACTATAACATGGAGGAAAGAGCGGCCAGCAGTCGCCGGAACGCCTTCCCTCGGTGGCTGCACTGATTTTTCTCTTCCGCGGATAGCTCCGCAAAAGTTTTTTTCAGGGAAGGGAAGTAGAAGACGGGATCGTAGCCGAATCCTTCCGACCCGCGAGGCGCGTCCAGGATTTCTCCTTCAACGCGGTCAGTAATTACCGCGATGGCCCGCCCTTCTTCTGCCAGGGCAATCGCGCTAACGAAATAAGCAGCCCGCTGGCCCCCAGTCTTCGCTCGCATCTCCCCTAAGAGTTTCTCGATTCGGTCCGAATTTGTCGCTCCCGGTCCCGCATATCTCGCTGAATGAACTCCGGGCGCACCTCCCAGCGAAGGTACCACCAGCCCCGAGTCGTCGGCAAAGACCAGCCCGGCCCTGAGCCGCGAGTAATGCAGTGCCTTGCCGGCTGCGTTCTCGGCGAATGTGGGTGCGTTCTCCTCGAAAGGTGGCAGGGCGTCGAAGTCCGCGAGCAATTCCAGCCCGATTGGAAGCGATTGCGCCGCCGTCGCGGTAAGCGCACGGAATTCCACGAGTTTCCCAGGATTTGAGGAAGCAAAATACAGCTTAGCGGGCGCGCGCACTGAATTTTGCCGGCAGAATCGCGCGCTGCTCTTCCGTCAATCGGCGGATTCCCGCGGCCGCCAACGCTAGCAAGTCTTGCATCTCGCCGCCGGAGAATGCGCGCCCCTCCGCCGTGGCTTGCACCTCCACAAAATGTCCACTGCCGGTCATCACCACGTTCATATCCACTTCGGCGCGCACATCTTCTTCATAGGCCAGGTCCAGCAGCGCCCGGTCGTCCACAATCCCAACGCTCGTCGCCGCCACCGTATCAATCAGCGGCGAGCGCTTCAAGATTCCCGCCGCCACCAGCCGTTCGAACGCCAGCGCCATCGCGACGAATGCTCCCGTGATGGACGCCGTCCTCGTCCCGCCATCTGCCTGAATCACGTCGCAGTCTAGCCACACCGTTCGGTCACCCAGCGCTTCCTGATCCGTCACTGCGCGCAGCGAACGCCCGATCAGTCTCTGGATCTCTTGTGTCCGTCCGGATTGCCGGCCCTTGGCCGCTTCGCGCGGCGTACGTTCTTCCGTCGCTCGCGGCAGCATCCCGTATTCGCCGGTCACCCATCCCTTGCCGCTGCCCTTCAGAAAACTCGGCACGCCGTCATCCACCGTCGCCGTGCAGATCACCCGCGTGCTCCCCAGCTCAATCAACACGCTGCCCTCCGCCGTCGAAATAAAATCCGGCGTGATCTTCAAGGGCCGCATCTGATCCGCGGTCCGGCCGTCGGCTCTCACTTTGCCTCCTGCTGTCAACTTTATTTGCGCTCGAACTTATTTTGGTTTCTGCTCGGGCTGCGCCAGTTTGCCGGGCGCCTTTTCCGGTGTCAACGCTGCCGGCACAGTGCCCGGAGGATTAGCAGTTGACACCGCCACTTGCTGGCCCGCCTTGGTATTCACCACGAACGTGCTCGTCAAATCCAAATGCCCCGCAAGCGTTTCCACTTCCTGCCCATGAATCAGAATCTTCAATCGCTGCACTTTGGCAACATTGGCTTCCAGCGTGCGCGCGATGGAGTCCACCGCCAGCTGTTCGCTGGCGATCCCCGAGGGGATCGATGTCGCCAGCGCTTCAGAAAAATCCGCAATCCCCGTTCCATCCGGCAGCAAATAGAACGCCAGCAGCACCGCATCCGGCGGAAGCGTGCGCAGCTCCGCATCCACCGGCCCTGCCAGAAGCACATTCAATACTTGTTTTGACCGAAGTACTGGATCGTTCGAAAGCGGCAGCTCGACAACCACCGGCGTCAGCGTGGAAGTCTCCGCGTCCGCAGCCCAAAAGAGCTTGGTCTTTACACGCGGATCGCCCGGATTGATCGCAATCGGTTGCGTCAATTCCCGCCGCGCTTGTTCTTCGCTTTGCTGCTGCAATCGCGCGGCCCGCTTAACCCGCCGCCTCAAGATCGGCACGAAGATCGCTGCCACGACCACGGTGAACACCAGCGCAGTAATTACCCAGAATTTCCAGCGCGGCGTCACGGCATTGCTCCTACCGCGCCGGGAACAACATAGGAAGGTCTGAACTCCGCCGCACCACGCGCGATGGCATCTGCAATCCCCGGCGCCATGTGGTCAAATTCAGCCCGGTCCTCCACAATAATGCTCGAGATTTCCACGGCAATTGCCGGCGCCGCGGTGGTTCGAAGCTGCCGCACATTCGCGCTTTGCGCCACGTCGGGCGATCCCTTGAATCTCTGCGCCAGCTGACCTTGAACTTGGTCGCCGAATCTCTTGCTCAGTCCTTGAAAAGGCGCCTGCGCGCGCTCCCAGGGAATCAGTCCATTCGCATTCGTCACTAGCGGCAAGTCCGAGTTCACATACACGCGCACCGTGCCTGGCATTCCCGTCGAGGAAATGTGCAGCGTCACGAACACCGCGCCGCGCTGGGCATTCGCCGTTGCCGAGCGATCATCAAACGACGGGTTTTCATTCCCTTGCCGCGTCGGCACCACTTGAAATCCCTGCAACTCGAGCGCCCGTCGCACCTGGACTGCCATATCCAGCACGATCTCACTCTCACGAATCCCGCCCGTGCCTCGTGCGCCCGGGTCCGTTCCGCCATGCGCAGGATCCAGCACAACAATGTTGAGCCCGTTGCGTTGCGTCTGCGTTCCGAACGGAGCATTAACCGTTCCCGGAACGCTGTTCTGCGGACTCATGGCAGGCGAGGTGGCAGGCGCCTGCGCCCCTGCCGCAGGTGCCTGAGTGGGAGCTTGCGAAGAGTAGACAATCGCAGCCCCCGCCAGAATCACGCAGAGCGCCCCGATAGGGAGGAATGTCCTGATTCGAATGATGTCTCTCACTTCGAGCAGCATATCAAATCTGCGCGCCAATCTACGCTCCTCGCTAACCTCTCGCGCAACGGAAAAGAGACGTCGGCGCGAGCGCACCTGCGGTCCCACTTCGTTTTCTGAATAGGCTAGTTTGCCGCTGGAGGCTCGTCCACCGTCAGCGCCATCAGCTTCGCTTTCTGCAGCAGCGCGTTAACGCTCACCAGATCTTCTTTCTTCACCGCCGTCCATCGCGCCAGCGTTTCCTGCGCGCTGGCGTTCCACTTCTCGCTGCTCATGGCCGCGTCCGCCGTTGGAGCGGCGTCCACGCTTTCCACGATGATCAGAAGGGCTGTAAGCGCGGTCGCACTCTTGGGAAGCGGTTCATGCTCCTTGCTTGGCACGCCGAGTCCAAACAACATGAAATCATCGTCGCTGTCGGGTTCTACCGCCACTTCGATCTTTTTCTCCAGTGCCTCCAGGGCCTGCTGTAGCTCGGCATTTCCGCTCGCTTCCTTCTTCCGCGAATCCACCTGTTTCCTCAGCTCCCTCGTCTGTTGCATCGCGGCGGATACTTCACTCAATCTCCCTGCGAGCCGCGACGACAGCTCGAACTGCCGCACCAGCTCTTCTTGAGAAGTCTTCACCCGCGGATCCATCTTCACCGTCAGCGATTGAGTGCTGCTCTTGCCATTGGCCGTCAGTTTCACGATGTAGTTCCCCGGCAGCGCCCACGGCGCCGAAGATCCCCGGAACGATGCGCGAGCGCCCTTCGGCGGCGAATATCGCAAATCCCAAACAAAACGGTGCATCCCCACTTCCGCCGAAAGCGATTGCGGCTCGCGCAGCCAGTGGATAGGAAATGCTACTTCGCGAGGGTCGATCTTACGCAGCTCATCATTGCTCGCGAACCGCCGCACCAGCTTCCCCTGGCTATCCAGAATTTCAAGCTGCACCGGACCGGCAGCTTTTTCTTTCAAATAATAGTCTAGCTCCGCTCCATCCGGAGGGTTAACTCCCATCGGTTCATCAGTTTGGACCGGAGTCCCTTGGTCATATCCCGGTCGCACGCGATATGCCACGCCTGGCCGAAAGAGCCAGCTGCTCGCCGCGGCCATTTGCGATTCGATCTGCCGCAGCGGCGTCACATCATCCAGCACCCAGAACGATCGCCCAAATGTGGCAACCACCAGATCATCCTCATGCACAACCAAGTCTCTCACCGACGTCGTTGGCAAATTTAGTTGTAGCGGCTGCCAATCGTCTCCGTCATCAAACGAAACGTATACGCCTTTCTCCGTGCACGCATATAGCAATCCCTTACGAACAGGATCTTCCCGCACACAATTCAGAAAGGTTCCCTCCGGAATCCCATTCGAAGCGCGCTGCCAGCTCTTCCCGAAATCCCTCGTCCTGTAGAGGTACGCTTGGTAATCATCCAGCCGGTGCCGGTCCACCGCCGCGTACGCTGTCGCCGCATCAGAGTGCGACGCTTCGATGTGCGTCACCTTGCTCCACGGTGTCAACTCCTGCGGCGTCACGTTGCTCCACGTTTTCCCTTCATCCTGTGTCAGTTGAATCAGACCATCGTCTGTTCCTGCCCAGATTTCTCCCGCTCGCACGTGCGACGGCCCAATCGTGTAAATCACCCCGCGTCGTTTGCCCACCGGACCGTCTGCCGCCGTGGCTGCATCCAGGTTCGACGGAACCCCCGGATCTTCCCGAGTCAAGTCAGGGCTGATGGTTTGCCACGAATTTCCTCCATCCGCCGTTCGAAACAAAACCTGCGACCCGAAGTACAAAATGTGCGCGTCCAGCGGAGAAAACACCAGCGGCAGGGTCCACGTCCGCCGGAATTCCCCGGAATGCGCAATCGTCGGCGGCATATGCTGGATTTGCTCGTCGCCAAGATCCTGCCGCGCCACAAACCCGCCGAACACCACTCCGGGATTCAGCGGGTCCGGCGCGATGTATCCGTTCTCATCGCCCGCCTCCATCGGCCGCCAGTCGTGGGAATTGGGCGAACGATACTTGCCCCGGCTCGGCATCGCCAGCGCCCCACTGTCCTGCTGCGCGCCATACACCCAGTACGGAAATCGATTGTCCGTGGCCACGTGATAAAACTGCGAGGTCGCCTGATTGAACCAGGAGCTCCACGTCTCCCCGCCGTTACGCGTCACCACCGTCCCTTGATCGCTGCTCAGAACCATCCGCTGCGGCTCGTCGGGATCGATCCACAATTCGTGGTAATCCGCCCCTGTCGGGTCGCCCCGGAATGCGCTGAAGCTCTTGCCTCCATCTCGAGACTGATAGATCGACGTATTCGGCAAATAAACTATGTCCGGATTTTTCGGATCGACGGTTACCTCTCCAAAATACCATCCGCGCTGCCAGGTTCGCCGCTCATGCGAAACCCGCTCCCAGTTCAGCCCGCCGTCATCCGAGCGGTACAGCCCGCCCTCCTTCGCATCCGCAATCAAATAAATTCGCCGTGGATTGCTCGGCGCAAAGGCAATGCCCATGCGCCCGAGTCCTTCCGACGGCAGTCCGTGCCCGGTCACTTGTTCCCAGTGGTCGCCGCCATCTTTCGAACGGTAGAGCCCGCTGCCCGGCCCATTCGAAGGCGGATAAATACTCCACGGCGGCCGCCGGGTCTGCCACAAAGCCGCATAGATCGTTTTTGGATTCCCCGGTTCGAACGCCAAATCAATCGCCCCGGTATTCTCATCGTGAAACAAGACTTTTTGCCAGCTCTTTCCCCCGTCTTTCGAACGAAACACTCCTCTCTCCGCGTTCGGCCCGTACGGATGTCCCAGCGCCGCCACAAAAACTTTGTTTGCATCCTGCGGGTCCACCAGTATCCGTGCGATCTGCCTGGAATCGCGCAATCCCGCCCGCGTCCACGTTTTTCCGCTATCGATGGACTTGAACATTCCATCCCCATACGAAATAGACGAGCGCATGTCCGCTTCGCCCGATCCCACGTAAATCACGTTCGAATCCGACGGCGCCACGGCGATCGCCCCAATCGACGCAATCGGCTGCGAATCAAAAATCGGCTTCCACGTCCTTCCCGCATCGTTTGTTTTCCAGACTCCGCCGCCTACACTCCCAAAGTAATAAACTTCCGGATGCTCGCGTACTCCCGTCACCGCCAGCGTTCGCCCGCCGCGAAACGGCCCGATCAGTCTCCACCGCAATTCTTGAAAGAGCTTTGGATCCACCGTCTTAACAGAGTCCGGCGATGCTACCGCTCGCCCGCCCCCCGCCAGCAGGACAAAAAACAAAACCATTGCAGCGCTTAACCGCGAGAATTTCACAGTACCCATCCCTTCGCCGAACTTCCAGCTCACAACACGCGCAGAGTATATATCGCCCAAACAAAACCGCCCGGCTCGTTCGAACCGGACGGTGGTCTATTCTCTGTTTCAGAAATCGTTTACGCCGCGTCGAGATCCTCGATCTCAACCCCCACAACCACTGGCTTCGTGCGCCGGATCTTCAGCTTGCCGGTCACAAAATAAACCAGGAAGCCCGCGCACATGATCAGCACGCCAAACGCCAAGCCATTCATTCCCAGAACCTTTTCGTTTCCGCTTTCCACCATCGCCAGGCTCAGCAGCAGCAGCGGAAAAATTCCGCAGCTGATCGCGCCCGTCAGCCCGCCGGGCACCCGGAACTCGCGCTTCAGTCCCGGCTCGCGGATGCGCAGCACCACCAGCGTCACAAACTCCAGCATCAAGCTCGCACCATACAACATGATGTCCAGTGTGACCAGCCGCTTGAATCCCAGCCCCAGGCAAAGCGCCCAGCATGCCGCGCATACAAGAATCGCCACCCACGGCGCTTCCGTTTTCGCGTTCAGCTTGGCAAAAACTTTCGGCAGCATGCCGTCCCGCGCCATCGCCAGCGGCAGCCGTGAGTAACTCATCACCAGCGCGTTGAACATTCCAAATGCGCTCATCATCCCGCCCAAGACGATGAAGAACCGCAGCCATTCGAATCCCAGAATCTTTCCGCCCAGCACGCCCGCTACCGCTGCCCATGAGCCGTCCTCCCCGAACATCGACGAGGGAATCCCTGCCAGGTACACCATCGCGAACGGCAAAATGTAAGTGAGTGAAACCAGCACCACCGCCGCAATCATCGCCCGCGGATAAGTCCTCTGCGGCCGCTCCACTTCCTGCGCGATCGTCGAAGCATTGTCCCAGCCCATGTAATTCCACATGGCCACCAGTACTCCGCCAAGCAATCCCAGCCCCGTCGCCGCCGGCGCAGCGTGCGCCCCGCCCAGAGCGCCTATCTTGAACGGCGCCATCACCACAATCACCGCGAACGGCGCCGACAACAAAAAGAAAAGCCACAGCGAAGTAATTCCAACCACGCGTATCCCCGCGATATTCAGCGCCGCGCAGGTAATCACGACAAACAGTCCCGCGTAAATCGCATGACTCCCCGCGCCAAACCACGGCGACATCTGCTTCAAATAAAATACGAACAGCGTCGGGTAAATCGCCATGTCAAAAATACTGGCCGCCAGCGAGAGCCACGCCTCCTGAAATCCCCAGAAATTTCCCAGCCCGCGCCGCACCCAGGCGTAATATCCGCCCTCTTGCGGCAGCGCGCTCGACAGCTCCCCGATCATAAACGCCGTCGGCAAACACCACAGCACGGGCAAGAAAAGCAAAATCAGAATTCCCCGCCCATACCCCGCGCCGTGAATTATCTCCTCAGTGCCATACGTGCCGCCGGACACCATGAAAAATGTCGCAGCCACCAGCGGCCAGAGCGTGAGCTTGGCTACTCTTTTTTTGGCAGTGGAGATGGAGCGGGAAGGCAGTTGGGCCGGAAGGGGTAAAGAACTCAATTTTTACTCTCGTCCTCCTAAACGATCTTCGCTCTCGTCGTTGCGGTGAAGCGAACTCGCATTCGAAGAATACAAGACTCACTTCTGCATGCAACAAAAAAATGCACTCCATCAAAAATATTTTTGAAGCCCCCTGCGGTCCTCCCTACGCTTTCGCTGAGCTATTTGTTCGGGCGCCCGCTCCTGCTCCCCGTTTCCTCCTCCCCGCCGTCTATCCCAAGAGCCTGTGATAAACTTCGCCGTTTGCACATCGCACTCATATTTAGGTTGAGAGGTCCTTCCGCATGAAGCTTGCCGTGCGTCTTCCAATCTTCGCCGCAGTTCTGGTACTCGCGCCCATTGCCTTCCCCCAGCAACCCGCACCTCGCCCCATCACCATCGACGACTATTTTCAAATCCACACCGTCCACGACCCCCAGCTCAGCTCCGACGCAAAATGGCTCCTCTACACCGTCACCACCGCTCAGCTCAAGGAAGACAAGAACGAAGACCGCATATGGCTAGTTTCCACTGCCGGTGGCGACGCCACTCCCCTCACCGTCGAGGGCGTCTCCTCCACCCATCCCCGCTGGAGCCCCGACGGCAAATTCATTGCTTTCCTCTCCGAACGTGCCGAATCCAAGACCCAGGTCTGGCTCCTTAGCCGTCAGGGCGGAGAAGCTCAGCGCCTGACCGACACCCCCCAGGGTGTCGACGACTTCGCCTGGTCGCCCGACGGCCGCCGCCTAGTCCTCGTTCTGCGCGATGCCAGCCCCGAAGAACTCGAAGCCGCCAAAGAAGCCAAGCTCAAAGACCACGGAGCCGATGCCAAAGAAAAGAAAAAGACCGCCAAGCCCTGGGTCATTGATCGCCTTCAATTCAAACTCGACGAAATGGGTTACCTCGATCGCCGCCGTACCCACCTCTACGTGTTCGACTTAGCAGCCAAATCTATGATCCAAATCACTTCGGGCGATTACGACGACTCAGAACCTGCCTGGTCCCCAGATGGTAAGCTCGTCGCCTTCACCAGCAATCGCACCAAGCCCGATCCCGATCTCAATTACAACTCCGACATCTGGGTCGTCGCCGCGGACAACTCCGACAAAGGTGCACATCTCACTCAGGTCGCCACCAATCCCGGCGCGGACACCACCCCCGCTTGGTCCCCTGACGGCAAGTGGCTCGCCTACGTCACCCAGCTCGACCCCAAGCTCTTCGATTACGCCACCAAGCACATCGCTGTCTCTCCCGTCGCTGGTGGCGAAGCCCGCGTCCTGACTCTCGCCCTCGACCGAGTCAGCATCACCCCACGCTTTTCCCCCGACGGCAAATTCATCTATTTCATCGTCGATGACGACGGCACTCAAAACATCTGCCGCGTTCCAGTCTCCGGCGGCGAAATCACCCGCCCCGTTGCCGGCCGCCTCATGGTCAACGACTACTCCCTAGCCAAGACCGGCGACCTCGTCGCCCAAGTCGCCACCATTGACCGCCCCGACGAGCTCTTCACCGTCTCCGACGGCAAACTCACCCAAATCACCCACACCAACGACGCTCTGATGAGCCAGCTCAAGCTCACCCACGGCGAATACGTCCATTTCAAAAGCAAGGACGGCACCTTCATCTTCGGCTATCTGTACAAGCCCCTGGACTACGTCCCCGGCAAGAAATACCCCACCATCCTCCGCCCCCATGGCGGTCCCGTCTGGGCCTACTACGCCGAGTTCGATCACCTTCCCCAGCTCCTCGCCGCCAACGGCTACGCCGTTCTCTTCCCCAACCCACGCGGCTCCACCGGCTACGGTGAGAAGCACGCCAAAGCCATTTTCGCCGATTGGGGCAACAAGGACTTCCAGGACGACATGGCCATGGTCGACTACGCCGTCGAGCAGGGAATTGCCGACCCGGATAGGCTCGGCGTCGGCGGCTGGTCCTACGGTGGCATCTCCACCGATTTCATCATCGCCCAGACCACTCGCTTCAAAGCCGCTATCTCTGGCGCAGGCGGCGCCCTCTTCCTCAGCGACTATGGCCACGACCAATATCAAAAAGACTACGAACTCGAGCTAGGCCATCCCTGGGAAAACAAGGCCGCTTGGGAGAAAGTCTCCCCGTTCTACAAGGTCGCGAACATCACCACGCCGGCCCTCTTCATGGGGGGTGATATCGACTGGAATGTACCCATCCTCGGCGGCGAGCAGATGTACCAGGCTCTCAAACGCCTCGGCCGCTCCACCGAACTCGTCGTCTACCCCGGCGAGTATCACGAATTCAAGACGCCCTCTCACATCAAGGACCGCCTCGAGCGCTACCTCGCCTGGTACGGCCACTACGTCAAGGGCGACTCGGCTCCCGCTACACCTCCGCCGCCGAAATCCGGTGAGTGAAACGGACTTGCAAGTGCGTGCGTCCCATGTTTAGAGAGTTTTGCCCTGGGGCAATTTCCTGAAAATCGAATCTCAAAAAAAGGTCGGAGGAACAATAGTGCGAAAGCATGTGAGTGCGTTGGCGGTGTTCGTTGTCTTATTGGCAGTTCTGCCTTTGGCGGCGCAAGCTCCCAGCCACGCCGATTTGTACGGCATCTATCAAATCAAGGCGGAAGGCTTCGGCAATTCCAAAGTCATGGAAATCATGAGCTACCTCAGCGATGTCTACGGCCCGCGCCTCACGAATTCCCCGAATATCAAGGAAGCCGCCAACTGGACCACCGCCAAGCTGAAGGAATGGCAGCTCACCAATGTCCATCTCGAACCGTGGGGCCCCTTCGGCCGCGGCTGGTCCAACGAACGCTTCTCCGCGCAGGTAATCTCCCCGCGCCCGTTTCCCCTGATCGCCTACGCCAAAGCCTGGACGCCCGGCACCAACGGTCCCGTAACCGCCGACGCCGTGTTCGCGCCAATCCTGAAAGAAGAAGACATCCAGAAGTATCGCGGCCAGCTCAAAGGAAAGTTCGTCTTGACCGCGGCCATCCCCGAAAACCCCGAACGCTTCGAGCCGCAAGCTCACCGTTACACCGACGCGGAGCTTGCCGACCTCGCCACGCAGCCTGTCCCTGCCGCCCAGGGCCCCGAAGATCGCATTGCCCAATTCCGGGCGCAACGTGAATTAAATAACAAAATTCAGAAGTTCCTCGTCGAAGAAGGCATCGCCGCCTGGATCGAGCCTTCCCGCAGCGATGACGGAACCGTCTTCGTCCAGCAAGGTGGCGGCCGCGATAAAGAAAAAGATCCCCCCGTTCCGCCCCGCGTGGCCGTTGCCAGCGAAAACTACGGCCGCATCGTTCGCATGCTCGATAAAAAGCAAACCGTTACGATGCAGCTCGACATCCAGAACAAGTTCTACGATGACGACCTGAATTCCTTCAATATCATCGGCGAAATTCCTGGCACCGACAAAGCCAAAGCCGACGAAGTCGTCATGCTCGGCGCACATTTTGATTCCTGGCACGCCGGAACCGGCGCCACCGATAACGGCGCGGGCTCCGCGGTCATGCTCGAAGCCATCCGCATTCTCAAATCCACCGGCTTGAAGATGCGCCGCACCGTGCGCATCGGCCTGTGGACCGGCGAGGAGCAGGGACTCCTCGGCTCAGCCGCTTACATCAAGCAGCACTTTGGCGATGCCTACGCCGAAGATCCCGCCACAAAACTCATCAAAATTCTTCCCGAGCATGCCAAGCTCGACGCCTACTACAACATCGACAACGGCACCGGTAAAATTCGCGGCGTCTATTTGCAAGGCAATGAAATGGTCGCTCCGCTCTTCTCCGCCTGGATGCTCCCCTTCCACGATCTCGGCATGAACACCCTCACCATCCGCAACACCGGTGGCACCGATCACCTTTCCTTCGACGCCGTGGGCCTCCCCGGTTTTCAATTCATCCAGGACCCCATGGACTACGACACGCGCACCCATCACTCCAACATGGACGTCTACGAGCGCATTCAGGAACCCGACATGAAGCAGATGGCCGTCATCGTCGCTTCCTTCGTCTACATGACCGCCAACCGCGACGATATGCTCCCCCGCAAACCGTTACCCAAACCGCGGCCCCCACGCCCGCAGTTCTAACTGATCTGTTTTGGGATTGTGTAAATTCCTCCATGTAGGGGCGGACTTCGGTCCGCCCTTCTTTTTTCCAGCCGTGACATTCCTCCTCCCCCATCGTCTGATACTCCCAGGGGGACGTCATGGCCTCGTTCTGGCAGGACCTGCGCTACAACATTCGCCTTCTTCGCCTCAGCCCCGGCTTCACCATCGTCGCCATCCTCACCTTGGCCTTAGGCATCGGCGCCAATACCGCCATCTTCCAGCTCATCTCCGCCATTCGCCTCCGTAGCATTCCTGTGAAAGACCCCCAGGAACTCGGCACTGTCAGGATCGCCGACCGCCACTGGGGTTCCGGCCAATTCTCCAGCCAATACTCTCAGCTGACCTTCGCGATGTGGCAGGAGATTCGCAAGGGCCAGGAAGGTTTCGCCGAGATCGCCGCCTTTAGCGACCGCCGCTTTAATCTCTCCACAGGCGGCGAAGTGCGTTACGCCCGCGCCATCCAGGTTACTGGCGATTTCTTCCATGTTCTTGGCGTCAATCCTCTTATTGGACGGCTTCTCGGCCCATCCGACGACCAGCCGGGCTGCGGCATCAGCGGCGTCGATATCAGTTACGCCTTCTGGCAACGCAATTTCGGCGGTGACCCATCCATCCTCGGCCGGCGTCTCACTCTCGATGGCAATTCATTTGAAGTGATCGGCGTTACGCCCCCTGCCTTCAAGGGCATCTCCATTGGAGATTCGTTCGACGTCGCCGTCCCTCTCTGCGCCGAGCCCGTCCTCAGTCCTCGCAACAATCGCCTGACCATCCGCCATGCCTGGTGGCTCGCCACCATCGGCCGCCTGAAGCGAGGTTGGACCATCACCCGTGCCGCTGCGCAAATCAATGCCATCACGCCTGCCATCTTGCAAGAAACCATTCCGCCCTTCTACGACGCCGAGGCCACTAAGAAGTTCCTTGCGTACAAGCTCAGCGCCTTTCCCGCCGATACAGGCTTTTCCCGCCTCCGCGAGGACTCCGAGACCCCCTTATGGCTGCTGCTCGGAATCTCTGGCCTGGTCTTGCTGATTGCTTGCGCCAATCTCGCAAACTTGATGCTCGCCCGCGCCGGCGCCCGTGAACGCCAGATCACCATCCGCCAGGCTCTGGGCGCCACGCGCGGACGCATGATTCGCGATCTCCTCTCCGAAAGCATCCTCCTGGCTCTCGCCGGTGCCGCTTGCGGACTATTCCTCGCCTTCGCCGTAAGCCGCCTCCTCGTCGCCTTCATCAGCACCTCCGACAATCAAATCTTCCTCGACCTCGGCATGGATTGGCGCGTTCTCGCCTTTACAACTGTCCTCGCCGTTCTCACCACCATCTTGTTCGGCCTCGCTCCGGCCTTCCGCGCCACCCGCGCCGAACCCGCCACTTTGCTCCAATCCGGCAGCCGCGGAATGAGCGCGGGCCGCGAGCGATTCGGCCTCCGCCGCATCCTGGTCGTTTCGCAAGTAGGACTTTCTGTCGTCCTGCTGATGGGAGCGCTTCTTTTCGCGCGCAGTCTTCGTAATCTCGTCACCCTCGACGCCGGTTTTCAGCAAAGCGGAATCCTGATTACCAGTGTCGACTTCAAGCGCTTGCAGCTCCCCGAAGACCGTTTTGCAGGCTACAAACGTGAGATCGTCAAGCACATCAGCAGCATTCCGGGAGTGGAATCCGCAGCTGCTGCGATGCTTATCCCATTTGGCGGAGACACTTGGAACGACAATGTCATCACCGAAGATTCCGACGAAGACAAAGGTTCAGCGTGGATGAATTATCTCGGCCCTGGCTATTTTCATACCATCGGCACCCCTCTCCTCGCCGGGCGCGACTTCGACGACCGTGATACCGCAAATTCCGTCAAAGTCGCCATCGTGAATCAGGCATTTGCGCGCAAAATGTTCAAGGGCGCGGATCCCGTCGGGAAAAGATTCCGCATCCACGAACCCCCGGGAGAGCCGCGCCCGCTTTATGAGATTGTCGGAGTGACCGGCGACAATAAATTCCAGGACATGCACGAAGAATTTAAGCCCTTCATGTATTTCCCGGCGCCTCAGCAGCAGAAGCCCAGCCCCGATGATCAAATCCTGATCAAGTCGTCTCTCCCCGTGACCAGCCTGATGGCTTCCCTTAAACAAACCATCGCGGATCTCAATCCCGGCATCGACATCGAATTTAGTGTGTTCAAGACCAAGATTCACGATTCGCTCTTGCAAGACGAATTGATGGCCACTCTTTCCGGCTTCTTCGGATTCCTCGCTGCGATTCTCGCGGCAATCGGGCTCTACGGGGTTATGTCCTACATGGTCGTGCAGCGCACCCGGGAAATTGGCATCCGCATGGCCATCGGCGCCAAGCGTGGCGACGTCGTAAAGATGATTCTCCGCGAAGCCGGCATTCTCACCCTCGCAGGCCTCCTCATCGGCAGCGGCCTCGCTCTCGGCGCAGCCCAAGCCGCCAAATCCATGCTCTTCGGCTTGAAGCCTCGCGATCCCCTGACTCTCGTCATCGCCATCGTCACCTTGAGTTTCGTCGCATCCCTAGCCAGTTTCTGGCCCGCCTATCGCGCCTCCAAACTCGATCCCTTGACAGCCCTGCGCTACGAATAATCGAGCATCTCTTTTTTGCGAGTGCAGTATGTCATTCAGAACTGCACTTATTGCGGTCGCGCCAGCAAATCCCACTCTTCCGCGCCGCGCTTCAGCAAAAGTGCGCGATCCTCAGGCAAAATCCAGCGCTGCTCAATGAGTTTGTCGGCTGCACCCGTGAACTTCTCGAGGTAGGTCTCACGATCGGTGTACCGCTCCGCGATGGACTTGCGCGGATCGCCCAACCTCTTCCGTTCCGCTTCATTTTTGGGGAACGGGAGATACGACCCCTCGAATCCCAATCGCTGCGATGCCCCGCCGATCGAAGGATCGCGCAAATTCCAACCCGTGTACGTCGCCAGCGGCACCGAAATCTCCGGTAGATGTATTCCGCCAAGCTCGTTGCCATCAGCATCTACTTGCGGCACGAGCACGGGAAACGGCTTCCCAATATGCGGCGGTTGCACGCTAAGAATCCCTTCCCGCCAGTTCGGCCCGTAGTCGAGCCGGTAAGCGGTGTTGGCATCGCTGGGCAGTTTCACTAGCGGAATTCGCGGAAACCTGAACTCGCCCAAAGTCACCAACGTATGGGCAACGATTGTGGGATAAGCACTTGGCGGTGGCGCCGTGTCCTCGCTAATCCATGCCTTCATGTTCGCGATCATCGCGCGCCAGAAGTAGCGCACAGGCAGCGGTGATTGCAGTTGTTGCCCGAAAAGCGAACCCTCTCCGCGCGCTGGCGGAAACGGCCCCGAATAATGCTGCAATCCCGTGAAGTGGTAAATCCTCACGTTGGGACCGATAGTCGCATCGCCCTTCCCATCGGCGGTTGTGTGAATCAGAGAAGCCGCGCGTCCCCAATATTCATACGAGGTGTACGAGAAGAATATTTTCGGCGCCACCTTCTCGCTCTGCGCGCGATCGAGCAAACCGCCCTTCTCGCCGGTCAGCGGGTCCACCTCTGGCTGATCGGTGAAAGGAAAAATGTCCGTCGGAAAAAACACCGACTGCGTCGGCTGCGCATCCCGCGATGGCTGCGCGAACCGGTAGTTGAAGCTCCCTCGCCCCGCGCCTGCGACATGCGCGAGCACGCCATCCAGCGCCATCCGACCCTCTTCGTCCGCATTAAATCCTTGGTACAAGAAATCCCTGAGAAACCGTCCATTCTGCGAGATCCCCTCCCCAATCACACGCACCGCTGGCACGAAGCCACCGCCACGCATATACTTCGCGTACGAGGCAAAATCGCGCACCGCCGCAAACCCCAGCCCCGCCACACTGGATCCGCTGCCACATATACATACTCATAAATCCGTCCCGGCTCGAACCCGCCATTCAGATGAATCGACCGATCGCTCGGCGTCAACTTCCCATCCACCATCGCCGCGAATTGCCACTCTGACCGCGCAATCGTCGTGCGCTTTCCCTCGCGCGAATCGCGCACCGTCAACATGTTCCTCGGATCATCTGGCCGCGCCACGGGATACTCTGACCCTCCGATGCTTCCCGGCATCACGTGCCCAAGCGGAATTTCGTCAGCCTTCGCGGGCAAAGTGATGTCCCCGCGCAACAGTCCCGTGATGTTCTTGCCATGATCCTTCGCAATCGGCGCGTACAGACGCAACGCGCCGTTGCCAACGGCATCCCACTGCCATCCCAGCGCGACTACCGTAAATCCGTTTCGCAGCAGCCATGCATCCCCCGCGCTGTGCGCCAGATCTTCATCGCCCCCATCCACCAGCGAAAGAATCCGCGCATGCCCGCGATTGGGATTCTCCAGCAGCATCGTGCCGTTGCTCTTATCCCAATCCTTTGGCCGCACCGCCACAAAGTCCGCCGAGAATTCCACCTCACCATTCTTCAAATTCTCCGCATTGCCCAGATCCACGATGCCCCGGTTGTGAATGTTGTCCACCATCACCGCGAAATAGATTCGCCCGGTAATCCGTTCATAGGCGCCTCTCTCGCCGAACGGTTTGCCATCCAGAACATCCGCGCGCGACGTGATCTCCACGCGCGTCACACGTGCCGCCAGGCACGGAACTACAAACAGAAAAACCGCAGATACTGCAAACCAACGCTTTATTGGAATCATGCGCCGCAGCATACCACGCTCGCCCGCGCCCTTCCGAAGACACAAAAATGGAAATTGCGGCGCGCCACATCAGTAGCTTGCCCGCGCTCTGCTCCATAAATAATTTCAAAACACATTCCCTTTCTCCCTGCTACACTACGCCCCCGGTTTCGCTTCATCTCTCTTCCGAGGAGTTGTGCGCATGAAAACGTTTCGCCGCATCGCGTTCGCGTCTTTTGCCCTAATGCTTCCTCTGTCCGCCCGCGCCCAGGAATCTGCAAGCAAGCCCGCACCCACTACTCCCCGCAGCATCACTATCGACGACTTCTTCCAGATCCGCGATGTCTCCCAGCCCGAAATGAGCCCCGACGGCCAGTGGGTCGCCTACGCCGTTCGAACGCGCATGCTCAAGGAAGACAAAAACGAGCAGCGCCTATGGATGATCTCCACCCACGGCGGCGACGCCATTCCTATGACCGCCGAAGGCGTCTCTTCCTCTCACCTGCGCTGGAGCCCTGACGGCAAATACCTTGCTTTCCTTTCCTCACGCAATGCCGGCAAGCCGCAAGTCTGGCTCTTGAACCGCCTCGGCGGCGAAGCTGTCGCCCTCACCGAAACCGCTCAAGGCGTCAACGATTTCGAATGGTCTCCGGATAGCACCCGGCTCGTCCTCATCCTTCAGGATCCCAAGCCCGAAGATGCCGAAGCCGCGAAAGAGAAAGACAAGGAAAAGGACAAAGAGAAGCCCGCCGCAAAACCCAAAACCCCGCCTCCCTACGTCATCGACCGTCTCCAATTCAAACAGGACATCGTCGGCTATCTCGATCACCGCCGTGACCATCTCT
>Ga0207085_1044_pt1 | contig 20240 bp, 20 predicted proteins | sample Alteio_BWMinHeat_53_FD_153542 | JGI IMG/M metagenome (GOLD analysis project Ga0207085, IMG submission 153542) | Enriched cells from forest soil in Barre Woods Harvard Forest LTER site, Petersham, Massachusetts, United States -... | ecosystem: Environmental > Terrestrial > Soil > Temperate forest >...
GCAAAAAGATTCAAGGAACTCTATACGCTGCATCGTATTAATCTGTGTTCCAGCTAAGAATGCGTAACTATGAGCATAGTAGGTATTTAATGTTTCAATTGTTGGAGCAGGACTAACAAATGCGAATCCGCATCCTTCGCACACCACATTCCGGATTGTCCACAAATGCCATCCAAAACGAGTGCGACATTTCTTTTCCCAAGAGAAAACTTCTCGCATCTCTTCTAACCCACAAATTTCACACGCCCGTTCTTTATATATCATATAAAATTACTCTTCCTTCATCAGGAATTTGCCCTACTGGTCAACAACTTCTAGCAAATTATGCTCCAAAAGAGCCGTCACAAGGGGCTCCAAATCACCAGCATATGTCCCCATTTTTTCAGAAATATTAATCAGGTCATTTTTCCCGTCGGCATATGCTATTAAGTTCATCATATTAAAAGCTATATTTTTAGATTCCTTAGTGCTCAAATTAGGATACAAGCCACGCTTACCTAGTTGAGGTTCACACAACGTCGTAGAACGATACACGACGTTTTTTTCAATCAGCTCTATGCATTTTTGCATAACCTCATAGCTCCCTTTAAGCCCTACAGGAGAAATGAAAGAGAGATCATCAAGAGACGTATGATATTCAGGGTAAGCTCCATATTTTGAGCGCATTACAGAGCAAACTGGCAAATCGATACCTGGGCTACAATATTGTCGTTCATCACTCCCCCGATCAAGAAATGTGTAGGCTATGTAGTTTGATGTATGATGCTTTAAAGCTTGTTGAGCAACTTGATCAGCAAGAGTATACCCGGTGCGTGAGGGAACGTAAGAATAAACATTATCATCGCCCATACAAGTTAGCACAAAGCCCGCGATTGTATTTTTTTTTCATTTCTTGATGATGTTTACTCAAATAATAAATCGAGCCAATTGTTTCCGTTATGAATAAGATGCGGTAAGTGTTTTGACGATTTGAGAGTTCATTTTTAATCCATTGGGCTAAAGCTGCAGTAACACATGGTCCTGAAAGATCATCATTGGCCATAGAGGGATGGCAAATATATGTTGATAGCAGGATTTCTTTTTCAGACTTTCCAGGAATGATCAACTCACCATAAGTAAGATTTCCTGGAGCTAGGGTGCTATCAATCTTTACATGATAACGAGCTTCTGGATTTTGTCGTAGAGCTTGCCTTTGGCGATCAGTAATGCAAAAACCCCATCGCCGTTTATAATAAGAGGTAATAAATGGTATGGCATCAGGCTGATCCGGCAAAGAGTGAAGATGCTTATCGAGTTCCTCAAAAGGGATAATTTTGTCTATGGGCTCAGAATACCCAACAATATGGAGATTATGTAATTGAAAATCTATAATTTTATTGCCTTGTTCATCTGCTACATAAGCATTTGTGATATTCCACTCGTCCGGAACAACCCAATCAAATGCTCGTGTTCCAGATAGTACTTCATGTATTTTAAGATCTGGTAGTATATTTTTAAAATAATCTAATGTTTGACGGACACCATTACCTGTTATACTTCGACAAATTGGATATAAGTCACTCGCCCATTGGTGCATCGTGTGGCCAATAGAATTATTAGAACTAACCATACTTTTTGACCCCTTTGTTCGTTAGAAAATAATGATCTTTCTTATAGAGTTGATTAAATAAATCAAAGGCAGATGTCGCAGAAATAGAACCGACGAACCCCCGACCCACCTTCACCATTTTGTATAAGTTAGCGCAAACAGCTTCCTTATGAAAAATTGTAAAATTTGCCTCAGTTCCAGGAGATAATTTACGAACCCATAAAATGGATTTTGCATTGATTATATCGTCTTTTACCTTTATTTGACCCTTAAAAGTTTTATCAAATCTGTAAGGCACTCTTAATTCTCGTTCAGCAAAATGAAGTAAGGTTGTCCCAGCATCCAGGTTAAAATTTAATATTTTTCCACCTCTTTCGTAAAATCGTTGAAAAAAAGAATTTTCACTATACGCATTTTCAGGAAGATTTGTTGTTAAGCTCAGTTTGTCATGCCCAATAGCTGCAACAGAGACTGAAGGATCCAAAGAACGAATCGCAAATGGATGTTTTCGCACAAACTCTGCAAATAACCCACAGTTGGACATAGAATGCTCTGGATCGTATAGTTCATTTTTGCCAAATGAATATGTAAATGTTGGCACAACTAAAGTGCCTTGAGGACCCAAAATACCAAGGACAACAGTCAAAATCTTATTCAAAGTATCATTTGTAGTATCTGCATCTTTTAAGCGCCCCCAAAAACCAACATTAGAGTGACAAAGTAAAAGATCTCCTTGCTGCACACCTGTATTTTTAATAGCATCATAAAGCTCTTCTGAACTATAATGAAAATTCATTAGGCGTCACTTTTAAAGAAACAATATTAACTAATCCAATGATCGTTTGAAATTCTCTATTATGAAAATCTTCTGGGGTAAAGGCTATTGAGAAATGCATTTCAATCTCTTCTACCAACTCTATAATACCTAATGAATCAATCAATCCAGCTTCGATATAATTTATATCCAGCCTTTCAAGCTCAAAAGTTGGGTTCTTTTGCTTGATTAATTCTATAATATATTCTTGAATTTTACTTTTAGTCATGCATCAAATTCAATGACAAAGCAGCGAGCAGGCGCCCCATCAGATCCCTTAATTTTAAGTGGCGCTACAACAAAAAAACAAACATCGGTCAAGATTTTTTCAAGATTGCATAAATACTCCACAAGAAAGATATTTTCTTTTAGCAAGATCTTATGGTTAGGGGCATCGTTTTCAGAATTATATCCATTCTTGGGATTATCGGGTTGCGGCGTATCCATCGCTAGCAATTGACATCCTTTTTTAACAAGCCAATCACAAGCTTCTTCACTGAGATAGGGGTGGTGTGAATAATATAACTTGCTATTAAATTCCTTTCCCCAATTGAATCGCAAAATAATTCTTTTAGAATCTCTTTCTCCAAGCCTTTCAGATAACATATTACTATCAATTTCAGAAAAATGAGGAAGATCAGAAAAATCAACAAGAGAGGCATTTCCTGCAATAAGATCTAGAGGAAAAGTATCAATTGACGCCCCTTTAGATATAAAATGCAAAGGCGCATCGACATGAGTTCCCGTATGAGAGCCAAGCAATACTTTTCGTGTTTCGCGTCCTTCTTGAAATATACGTCCCAGCTGTGATATTTCTACTTTAGGGTGCCAAGGTGAACAAAAGGTTTGCATACCCTCTTCAATGATAAGCGACAAATCAATTATTTTCATTTTTTAATACCTTAATAAATTCATAATAAAACCCATTCTTGCTTTTACAAATTTGTATGTTAAGTTTTTTGTTTCCTGCATCTATAGTAAACTCATCACTTAATAGAACAATGTTGTTTTTGATTTTTTCTATATCAAATTGAAGATTAGTTGAAATAAAAGCAAGACATGTTATCCCAATATCATCTAAGAAATAATCAATTTTTGAATCCATTTCCAGAAGCTGTATTGACAATCCACATTTCAACAATAATCCACTATAAAATAATTCATTATTATCTTTTTCTATAAATCCAATTTTTTTAAGAAGATCGATTTCTGAAACTAGATTTTGTACTGGTATGAGTAGTGTATTTCCCTTAAATGCATTGGGAGACTGAACACTAGAATCGATACTCCCATGATTGGTAATTTCAATAGGAACAGATTTGTTACCAGGAGACTTATAAAAAAACAAGGAGTGATTTGGTAAATATTGTCTTAAAAAAGCCTTTTTTTCTGGAGGGTTCAAGATATCTTCTCTTGAAAAAATGAATTCATAAGAAGAAATTAAATCATCCTGACTATTGTTTGAATTAAAAGCAATATGGTCAACATCAATAATCATTTAATTGACTTGGAATCCTTTCTTTAAAGTTCTTTTATCAACTTTTCCAGTGCTTGAGTAAGGAAATTTATCAATCATGCGGTAGTGTGAAGGCTGATGATCCTTCGGTAAACATGCCTTCGAATTCTCCTGGATTTTAATGATAGATTTTTCAGAATTTCCCGGCTTTAAGATAATATAAGCAACTAACTCTTCCCCCCAGAATTCTGAGTCGACACCTACCACAGCAATATCTTCTATTTCATTACATTGTAATAATAGCTTTTCTTCAATATACCGAGGACTAATCCTGACTCCACCTACTTTAACAATATCTTTTAACCGATCTGAGATAATTAAAAAGCCCTCCGAATCGATAGCACCTACGTCACCAGTACTAAAAGATGAATTTCTATCAAAAATTTTGACTTCACTTTCCACTAAACTGATTTCCTTTTCGGCCAAATATGGGCTTCTTACGTTTAGCTCATTCGTTACTTTGTTAATATCTAAACTAATGTTAGGTAGCAGCTGCCCCACACTGCCTCTTCTATATTTTTCATGTTTATTAGCCGACAAAAATAACATTTCCGTTAAGCCATAGGTTTCTAAAGGTATAATACCTAAGTTCTCTTTAACCTCATCAAAGAGCTTTTCTTTTAATTTGGCTGTAGCTACTAAAGGATACCGAATATTTTGACGAATCCACTCAACATCTGAAGGACTACGCGTAAATTTATTAACTAATGACAACATGGTGGGAGTTAACCAAAATGTATCAATATTTTTTTGAATACAGTTTTTCCAAAAAGCCATCCCAATAGCTGGAGAAAACTGTTCTTCAAGAACAATTGATCCCCCTGTTAAGAGAGGCATAATAATTGTATTGAGAAAACCTGCCATATAACCTATTGGCATTACGTGGAGCATGCGAATTGGTTTCTTAATTTCAAGATGCATTAGCATGTCATTTGCCGAGTTTATTAATGCTTCAATACTATGCACATAACCTTTTGGCAAACCTGTTGTACCAGAAGTAAAAAATGTGATTTCTGGCTTAATTGAAGGTTCTTCAGTATTATTAAAGGCATGCACATCCAAGTCATCAATAATAATATTTGGTCTATATTGTTCTAAAATAATATCTTTATGATCTTTGCAAAGATTCTCATTTAACGGTAAAAAAGAAAACTGCTCTAAAATGCAACAAAGGTAAGCTGTTAGATAGTTTAAACGATCGTTACAGATAATTGCGACACGAATATTTTCTTTTTTTGCTTTTTGAAATATTTTTTGACCAAGCTCAGCAGCTTTAGTTCGCATTTCATGATATGTTAAGGGATTCCCCTCAATACTCGTTAAAAGGTCTTTGTCTTGATTCTTATCAAAAATAGTATATAAATTTTCTAAACTAAGCTGCATTACTTTGCTCAGAACCAAAATAATTAGGATAGCTTGGTTTCCAGATTCCTTTTGCATCCTCTTGACTTAGCTTTAAGGCCAAATCATTAACTAAATTTTCAGGGGCCGTTGTTCTTGTAATTTTTACCAATTCAAGAATTAACAATCGTGGATCAACGCGATATTTCTTAGAATACTCATATATTATCGGCATGTAGCTTGAGTGGAATTGTGCAATTCCACAAACGATATCGAGTGAATTATAACCCTTCTGTTGGATAAGAGGTTGTATATATTTTTCACCAAAGTCCAAATAATCGATTATATCAAGATCATTATAAAATCCCCTTCTTTGCAAAACTGCCAAAAATAACTCCGTGGGCGTATTTCCCGCACTCCGGCCCAACCCCTGGAATGAAGTATCAACTATAGTAACTCCATGCTCTATACTTGCTAATGAGTTTGTGATTCCAAGTTGGAGGTTATTGTGCCCATGGAAGCCAATCTGCATACTAGGAACCTTTTCCTTTACAGCTTTCACATACGAAACGACATCTTCTGGAAACATACCCCCAGCTGAGTCTACAATATATATAAGATCCGCTCCAAATTTATGAATATCATAAGCAAGCGTTGCAAATTCATCTGGAGATGAAACATAAGATTTCATTATATTTGAGCATACAAATAATCCCGCTTTTTTAGCTTTTTCAATAAAAGGCCTTGCTTCTTTATAATTATCGACATCCGTACCAATCCGAATAAAGTTCATCGCATAGTCGATTGGGCAATCTAAATTTTCAAGCTTGGCAATCCCGGGAATACAAAAAACTCCCCATTTTGAGCTCTTACAAGAATTTGCTGTCGCATGCATATACCGCTCATCCGTTTCTGCTGCAATAAACTTAGTCTGATCAGAAGCACCTAATCCCATACCGTGACCAACTTCTATATAAGGTATTTTAAGTCGATCAAATACGGAAACAATTTGGAGTGTATCTTCATAAGAGAACTGAAAATTAATTGAGTAACTTCCATCTCTTAATGTGCAATCAAGAATTATTGGTGTCATTTTTGCCCCGTTACCAAAAGAGAATAAAGTTTAGATGAAAATAAATCATTATAAATTTCCCCTATGTGAATTTCCTGGAAGTATCTCTCCGTCATCTCCTGAAGATGCTCCTTTGTTTCAAAAAAATAGTGAGTTTGCCCACATCTTGGATCAGATTTTACGCCAATTTTGTACTCATGAGGTCGAACACTCTCAACATTTTCTAAGATTTTATGATCTAAGCCAGTGGTGGAAATTAATACTCTCCCAGATGGCTTTAAAACTCTTTTATACTCCTCTAAAGCCCTCAATATATTTTCATGGTTCCCCTCATAATGAATCACATTCCAAGATACAAGAAAATCAAAGGTATTATCTTCAAAAGGAAGTTTGGAATTCAGACCTTGGCGAAAGCTTACACCAGCTGTATTGAATTTTTTGTTAAGATAATCAATGATTTCTTGATCTATCTCTACTCCGTAAGCATCGAACCCTATGCTCTTAAAAAACACTGTATTGTTCCCATTGCCGCACCCAACATCCAAGATCTTGAGACCAGACTTATCCTTTTGAAGGTTTGGGATGTAATTACCTTTAAAAAGACGAACTAAGGTCTCGCTAGGATACTTTAAGCCCCTATCTTCTTGGTCATAAACTATAATCGAGGAAATAAAAGCATCTACGTACTTTTCAGGAGTTATCTGATTCATCTTAATTTATTCCTTAAACTTATATAACTTAATGTTTTATGGGATGGACTATTTTTCGTGCATTCGAAGAAGATATACTTTCCACTATGCCCTTGTTTATATTTATTATTCTATCACAATTTTCTAGAGTTGAAAGCCTATGCGAAATCATAATTACGGTTCTACTTTTGCTAATCGAATGAATCGTTTCCATAAGACGGGCTTCAGTTTCATTATCCAATGCTGAAGTAGCCTCATCAAATATTAATACCTCAGGATTGCGATAAAGAGCTCGAGCGATAGAGATGCGTTGACGCTCACCTCCCGATAGTCGCACCCCTCTTTCTCCAACCAACGTCTTTGTTCCTTCTGGCAATTTATTAATAAAAGTTCGCAGTTGGGCAGCATTAATAGCCTGTCCCAGGCGCTCTTGATTAATAGCCTCAACCTTTTCACCAAAAGCAATATTCTTCTCGATTGTATCATCTATCAAATAGACAGACTGAGGAACATAACCAATTAATTGGTGCCACTGAACAGAACAGACAGGATATTTTCCATCAATTAAGATCGCCCCTGTTTTTGGTTGGAGAAGCCCTAACATTAAGTCTACTAACGTTGATTTTCCAGAACCCGTTTCTCCAACAATGCCAATATTTTCTCCTCTTTGAATAACGAAGGTCACATTTTCGAGAGTATTTTTTTTTGTATTGAGATAACGGAAAGACACATCAGTAAAAATTATGTTCTTTTTGAAAGTCAAATTTGGAGTATAGGCATAGCTAGTATTTGTCATTTCAGAAGTATATTCTTTATGCACCCGCTCAATTGCAGGAATTATTGCTTTAAAGTTATTCAATTGACTAATAATGCGATTAAGCCCCGGCATTAACCGAAACCCCAAATAAAGGTAGCCCCCTAAAATTCCCACCATTTGTTGAGGAGTATCCTTCTCCAAACAAAGATATGATATTACTGCAATAAAAAGTCCAACAAACAAGACCTCGATTGTTATGCGAGGCAATACATTTACTGAGGTTTGGATAGCACGAATTTTAGAATTTTTACGAGAATGTATTTGATATGATTCAATAAAATCTTCTCTTTTCCCAAATAGAATTATTTCTTTGAACCCATGAAAAAATTGAAGAAGATTTTGACCTGCAAGCAAGGAAGCGTCTTGCAGTCTTAGCCCCCAGCTATAAAAAAGAGGGAACAAACATTTTGCAACAAATAGAGCGATTCCACAACTTATTGCAAAAATGAAAATAGCCAAGGAAGGATTGAGATAAACAACCATAGAAACCAAAACAAAAAAAACAATACTTTCAGAAATGATGCTAGACAAGCTCACCATCCCACTTGTGAATGATAATTCCACATCACCACCAACAACAGCAAGTCCATACGAAGAATTGCGTGTCAAATAATAATTATAATCTGTTTGTGAAAATCGATTAAGAAGTTTGTTTTTAAAATGATAATTCATCTTTTGAATAGTTAAATTCTGATAAAACACCTCTGCTGCAGCAACTAAATTTTTAACTAAGTAAATAGCCCCAAACGCAAAAGACACATATAGTATCGCCCGACCGGGGGGAAGCGCTTCTGTGAATCCGAGCTTTATCAAGTATCTTTGAACAGATTCTGGCTGAGTTAGAACTTGTGCAAATATCACAATGACAGAAGCTGTGAGCACCTCTAAGACAGATGTACACAAGGCAAACGCTAAAATGTGCAAGAATTTTAGCTTTTCTTGATAGTCCAGAAGCGAGAAAAGCTTCTTGATAGCTGATAATATCGATGGTGTAGACAAAATTAATTTATTCCGTTGCTGCCGCAGTCTGGGGACACCCAGACTTGAAAAGTTGTGTTTAACCAGGGACTGAACCCTATAAGAATTTCTTATATTTTGAAAGTCATCTCATAGATAATTTTATGCTGATTTTATGCCATAAGAAGGAGCGCAATCTGGATTCAACTCCATTATTACATCCTTATCAATAAGTTGACGTATCAATCTTTGCCTAATTTTCTGCTCATTAATAAGCATTTTATTTCTGGAAGAACTTGAAATACTCAACATAAATTTATCCAGTATTGACAGAGATTCAAAAAATTCTGTTCTCGCAAAATAGAGTGCTAATGCAACTCTTTCTCCTTCCTTAATGGGATGACCTGTATGCATAATTGAATTATCAAAAACAATGAGTGTACCAGCTGTTCCCGTAATTTTCTTATGGCGCGATTTTAATTTATGGATAATTTCACCATACTTGTTTTCATATCGGTTATTATTATATCCCAAATTAAATCTCAAAGTATCTAACGCTTTATACAGTGCGAGATGCGATTTTTCAATTAATTCAAAATATCCATTATTTTCATTACAATCTGTAAGATATATCATAAATTTTATTTGTGCATATATTGTATCTCGGTGTAATCCTCCTCCAGAACCAATACTTTTTTTGGTTTTATCAAATTTTAACACGCTTGCCATCGCAAATGCAAAACATTGTGAAACGTGGGCTTTTGCAACGTTTTTAAATACATCCATTTGCGCTAGCTTGTATATAGGGCTTGAGACTGTATCAATCCCAAATAATCGAACATCCTCAGGATCTTGCAAAAAACCACTATTTTTCTCAAAACTATTATATACTTCTTCTCTCAACATCTCACATGTTTGCGGATCAATAAAATTTGGCAGAACATAATAACCATTTTTTCTAACATTACTTAGTATTTCTTTTTCTAAACCACACAATTTATATTTTTTACTGTATTTGAAATCCAGAATAGAATATTTTATTTGTTCCTTCAAACTTGATAGAATTTTCCATATTGCAGTATCTTTATAATTTTTCATTGCCAACTATGCCTCCAAATACATTGCTAATTTTTATAATTTGATATTTATGCATACATTAATTAGCCTTAGATAATTCCACATTATTGCACCATAGCTGCCGCAGTCCGGGTGAAAGACGCCCGAGACTATGAAAATTGTATTTAACTGTGACTCTTGCCCAAAAGCAAGAGTTTCTTCAACGCTCATAACTCATTCAAAGCGAATGAAATCAAGGGCTACGCGGCTTCCACCGCATGAAGTGGCAAAGAAACATTCACTTCTCGCCCCAAACAACTCAAAAGCAACTGCACTCGTTGCTTGTCATCCATCTTCTCAAAAACTGCAACATAGTCCTTAAAGGCCCCATCCAAAACACGAACCTTATCCCCTTTTGTAAAAAAAATCAGGTCATCAATCGACACGAGCCCTTCAGCATTCTCCTGATCTTTCAATCCTTGAATAATCTCAATAGGGACTGTCGCTGGCTGATTATTCTGAACGAGAAGATAGGAAACACCTCTTGTTCCTTGAACACTGCGCCATTGATCTACCTCTAAATCTATTCCAACGAATAAATACCGAGGAAATAAGGGCGCCAATATTTCTTCCACTTTGCGGGCATGGCGTCGTGTCTTTTTAAATCTTGGCATATATACCTCAAATCCCTGCTCAAATAAATGCTTTTGAGCAACGGATTCTTTACACGGCTGGGTATGGACAACAAACCACTGCTTCATGTTACTACCTCTCTCACAACACTTGAGTTTCTCGAGATATGAAGCAGCCCTAAGATGAGGAGTCGTTCTGGATCAACTTTGCTTTGTATAAAATCATGGGTGCCTTGCGGATTGATAACATCTGTCACTAATACTGCATCATAAGACTTCAAATCATCCTCCCCAGAAACGATACATACCTGAAAACCAAGGCCATGAGCTACGAGTTGAGCAATATCAGCAAGGTCCCCTTCCCCAACGAACGCAATTTTCTTCCACCCTTTTTGTAAACACTCTTCAAAGAGAGCATCACATTGAGCACGTGCATCGCGAAAGAAAGTTAAGGATCGTGCCAAATAAGACGTAACCATATGGCTTTTTTCCTTGAATCCTTCGGGTGTTAAAAAATAGGTAATGCGGCGAGGAGAAATTTGAGAGGCGCGAATCCAGCCCTTTGTGACACAGCTTTTCAAATATTGATTCATCAACCCAAGGGCAATTCCAAGCTCCGACGCCAGACTACGCTGCGTGAAAGATGGATTGCGTTCAATCTCTGTCAAGAGATGCACCATCACTTTCTGCTCTGTTTGTGCCCGAGTATCTTGGAAAGCTGCCATATTTTTTTGGCCTTACGGATAAAAAAGTGGTTGTCATGTTCATGAACGAAACTAATATAAGTCAGATTCAACCGTCAAGCCTTTTGTGAGTAAAGACTACAATTATTTCTAAAAATCGACCTTCAATGCAATAAGTCTCGTTTATTAAAATAATTCCTTCTTAAAATGACTTTATAGTTCCCTCTCAAGTAATGCTTATGCTATACAATAGAGTTAAGACATGAGGTACATTAATCGCTCGGATAGATAATCTGGGTAGGAGAAGTTTTTGTGAACAACGCCAATCGTAATTTGTTTTTTTGGTTCTTAATTGCTATTGCTTTGTTCGGAATCTTCCAGATTTTGCCGGGCTCACAATCCCGTGCCCCCAATCCCCCTATCGCTTTCTCTGACTTTCTCACCAATGTGAGTGAAGGCCGGGTAAAAGAAGTCATGATTCGCGGAAATAGCATTTCGGGCAAAAATAAGGATGAACACTCCTTCACAACTTATGCTCCTCAAGATCCGACGATGATCCCAAAACTCATCGAAAAGGGCATCCACGTGAAAGCTGGGCCTCCTGAAGAAGAAATGCCATCCTTGTTTCATATGTTTTTATCTTGGCTACCTATTATTCTGCTGGTTGCTTTTTCAATCTTTTCTTTGCGCCAACTTCAGTCTGGGGGTAACAAGGCCATGGGGTTTGGGAAATCACGAGCACGCCTTCGCACAGAAAATGAGACGAAAGTTACCTTTGAAGATGTGGCTGGCATTGATGAGGCCAAGCAGGACCTTGAAGAAATTGTTGATTTCTTACGAGACCCCCAAAAATTTCAACGCCTGGGGGGCAAAATTCCTCGTGGTGTCCTTCTTGTTGGACCTCCCGGAACCGGTAAAACCTTATTAGCACGCGCTATAGCTGGCGAAGCCAATGTACCCTTCTTCAGCATTTCAGGCTCAGATTTTGTTGAAATGTTTGTTGGTGTTGGCGCCAGCCGGGTTAGAGATATGTTTGAGCAAGCCAAGAAAAACGCACCATGCATCATATTTATTGATGAAATTGATGCGGTGGGACGCCATCGTGGCGCTGGTCTTGGCGGCGGCAATGATGAGCGAGAACAGACTCTCAATCAATTACTCGTTGAAATGGATGGATTTGAAGAAAATGAAGGTGTCATTTTAGTAGCAGCAACCAATCGTCCCGATGTTTTGGACCCTGCTCTTTTGCGTCCCGGTCGATTTGACCGCCAAATCGTTGTTCCCAATCCAGACATTACGGGACGCGAGAAAATTTTGACCGTTCATATGCGTAAAGTGCCCCTCGCCCCTGATGTGGATGTTCGCGTCATTGCCCGAGGAACACCCGGTTTTTCAGGGGCAGATTTGGCTAATCTTGTCAACGAAGCAGCGCTTTTAGCCGCGCGACGAGGTAAACTTGCGGTGAGTATGCATGAATTTGAACAAGCTAAGGACAAAGTCATGATGGGTGCGGAACGACGCTCCATGGTTATGACCGAAGATGAAAAGCGCCTGACTGCGTATCACGAGTCTGGCCACGCCATTGTTGCCTATTACACACCAGATTCTGACCCCATCCATAAAGCGACCATTATTCCCCGAGGCCGTGCCTTAGGAATGGTCATGCGTTTGCCTGAAGGAGATAGAATTTCGATGTCCCGCAGCAAATTATTGGCTGATCTGAAGGTCTCCATGGGGGGACGGATTGCTGAAGAATTGATTTTTGGCCATGACAAAGTCACAACTGGAGCGTCCTCTGATATCCGCATGGCAACAGAAATTGCCAGACGAATGGTCACTGAATGGGGACTCAGTGATCGCCTCGGATTTCAAATGTATGGGGAACGCCAGCAAGAAGTCTTTCTGGGCCACTCCGTTACTCAAACGAAGCCACTTTCCGAAATGACAGCCCAAATGGTGGATGAGGAAGTTCGAAAGATTCTGGACGCTTGTTTTGAAGAAACGCAAAAGCTTCTCAAGAAAAAACTCCCTAAACTTCACCTGTTAGCTAAAACTTTACTAGAATTTGAAACCTTGAGCGGTGACGAAATCAAAGCTTTAATGGAAAAAGGGGCAGCACCAACTCAAGATGCTATCTCTGGCAACATGCGAAAGAAAAAGACCCGTTCCAGAATCCCGGCTACCGAGACCGTTGAAGCGTAAGAATGAGAATTGTAAGTTATGACTGATACCCGTCAATTTTTTGGAACCGATGGCGTTCGAGGCCAAGCAAATATTTGGCCCATTACACCAGATATGATTATGAAGATTGCAATGGCAGCGGCTCTAAAATTTACCCGAGGAAATCATCGTCATACCGTTGTTATTGGGAAAGATACTCGTCAATCTGGCTATATGGTTGAGTCTTCACTCACCGCAGGCTTTGTATCTATGGGGATGGATGTCATCTTGCTTGGCCCCTTACCAACACCTGCCGTTGCCATGCTAACACGCACCCTTCGAGCTGATTTGGGTGTCATGATTTCTGCTTCACACAACCCCTATATAGATAATGGGATTAAATTTTTTGGCCCAGATGGATTCAAGCTTTCAGATACTGAGGAATCCGAAATCGAGGCCATCATCGCAAAATCCAATATCTCTGCTGATCTTGCTCTCGAAAATGCTTCGACGATGCCCCTCGCTCACTCCACAATGCTCGGCAAGGCTCACCGCCTTGATGACGCGACGGGACGCTATATTGAATTTGCGAAAGCAACCTTCCCCCGCGGAATGAGACTCGACGGCTTGAAGATTGTTGTAGATTGTGCTCACGGGGCAGCTTATAAGGTTGCCCCAAAAGTTTTGTGGGAATTGGGTGCAGACATCGTTTCAATAGGTATTTCTCCTGATGGAACAAATATTAATGATAATTGTGGCGCAACATCCCTTTCAACCTTACAAAAAAGCGTTATAGACCATCAAGCTGACCTTGGCATTGCTTTGGATGGGGATGCGGATCGTCTGATGATGGTCGACGAGACTGGCGCTGCAATTGACGGCGACCAAGTGCTCGCCCTCATAGCCACCTCCTGGGCAGAAGATAATGACTTGCGGGGCGGTGGGATTGTTGCAACGCATATGTCGAACTTAGGCCTTGAGCGATATCTGGAAAGCAAGAACTTAAAACTTATTCGCACAGCCGTTGGTGATCGGTATGTTTTAGAGGCGATGCGTGCCCATGGATGTAACGTCGGCGGAGAACAGTCCGGCCACATTATCTTGCGTGACTATACAACCACGGGCGACGGCCTTATTGCGGCTTTACAAACCTTGAGTGTTATTGTCCAAAAGCAAATGAAGGCTAGTCTATTAGGGCGGACTTTTGTCCCTGTCCCTCAAGTTCTAAAAAGCATTCGAACGAATAGTTTCGCTCCTTTGAGGGATAGAAGTGTTTGCAAAATCATTGAAGAGGCTGAGGGTCGTTTACTTGAAGATCGAGGTCGACTTTTGATTCGCCGTTCAGGCACAGAGCCCCTCATCCGAATCATGGCACAAGGAGATAATGAAAAGGCCTTGACGACCATCATTCAGGACATCGTAGATACAATTGAAATTGCTGACAAGAGTGCAGCAGCTTAATACAGAAGGAAACAACTCATGACTAAAGAAATTAATGGCATTTCCCCTAAAGATGCTCTCTCTAATGAAGATGATTTTGAAACCTTTATGAAGACTATTGAAAACATGGACCCCGAAGAGGCCCGTATTATGTATAAAAATATTATTGCAGCCATGGAAGAAGACGGTGAACTCGTCCCATTTCCCATGCGCCTCATGACCTCTGATGTTTTGTTCGGCTTATGCCAAACCCCTGTTGGACTTGTCTATGGCATTGGTGGCCTTGGTCAACTTATGTTGACAGGGTTCATAAGTGAGGAAGACATCGCAGAATTAGGAGATGCTGAGACTGTTTTGCAAACAATCATGGATGACTTCGAAGAAAATATCACAACTGCCACCACCATCAGAGATGATGCGGTCATTGGAGCCCTAATCAAAAGTGCCTTAGACGGCAATTACCAAGTCCTCGACGATGTGTTTGAAGCCATGGAATCAACAGATCTACAACGCGCTGTTTGGCAAGAGTTGACAAAAATTCCTTATGGGGAAACGATCTCTTATGAAGAACTTGCTTTACGCGTTGGTAATCCAAAGGCTGTTCGGGCTGTGGCCTCAGCCGTTGGCGAAAATCCCATCTCAATTGCTATTCCTTGCCATCGCATCATTTTAAAAAGCGGAGAAATTGGTGAATATCATTGGGGCTCAGACATCAAAGGAAAACTCCTCGCTTATGAAAAAGCCAGAAAACAAGCCTAAATCCCCTTATTTTTGCTCAGGTCCCACGGGTAAGCACCCCGGTTGGGAGTTGTCGGGATTGAAGGGCGCTCTCCTTGGCCGAGGACACCGATCACCCGCAGGACAGGCAAAACTTAAAGAAGTTATTACCCTTACAAGACAGATTCTAGAAGTACCCAATGACTATCGCATTGCGATCATGCCCGGCTCCGCTACGGGGGCTTTGGAATGTGCCTTGTGGAATCTTCTTGGCCCTCGAGGTGTTGATGCTTTCAGCTGGGATTTGTTTGGAAAGCTTTGGATTACAGATATTGTCGAACAACTCAAAATACCCGACGCCCGCATTTATTCTGTCCCCTTTGGACAATTCCCCGACTTATCTGTCCATACCCCTGACCGAGATGTTGTCTTTACCTGGAATGGCACAACATCTGGAGTGTGTGTCCCAAACCTAGACTGGATATCTCATCAACGAGAAGGTTTATCCATTTGCGATGCCACATCCGCTGCTTTTTGTGTCCCTCTTGACTGGTCAAAATTAGATGTCGTTACCTTCTCTTGGCAAAAAGGATTAGGCAGTGAGGGGGCCCACGGCATGTTGATTCTGGGGCCTCGAGCAGTCGAGCGCATAAATAGCTATATACCCCCCTGGCCCCTGCCCCGCATTTTCCGGCTTAAGTTGGGAAGCGAGCTCATAGAAGAGATGTTTCAAGGGGGAATGATCAATACACCCTCGATGTTAGGTGTGGAAGACTGCTTGAATGCCCTTCATTGGGCCAAGAGCATTGGGGGCTTACCCACCTTGCTTCAACGCTGTCAAACCAATGCTAAGGCTATTGCCAAGTGGGTTGAGCACACACCATGGCTTGCTTATCTCGCAAAAGACCCAAGGACCATTTCGCCCACTTCTGTTTGTTTGGAAATTTTAGATTCATCAGGAAATCCTCTTTCCGAAGATCGTCAGCAACCTCTCATCCTTGCCATGGAATCTCAACTTGCTGAAGAGAAGGCTGCGTTTGACATCCGTAACCATCGTTACTCTCCCCCCTCTTTGCGCATCTGGGCCGGCCCCACGGTCGAAACATCAGACCTCGAGGCCCTTTTCCCATGGATAGAGTGGTCCTATGAGGAGAACAAACATCTTTATTAATATTGTCTGGTCGTGAGAGAAAAAGGCATACAATGTTCCTTTCTAAGAAATTAATCAAAGAAATATATCTTATTTGTCTTGTGACAATATCCTGTTCTTGCACCCTAATATACGGAAAAGACGAGAACACTCATTCAGAAAATACAAATGAAATCAACCAAAAAGAACCACAAAAGCACGGTAATTTCGCATTGCCAAACTCCCAGCAGCCAGGTCCTTTAGTCAGCTTTGGTGAAAATATTATCGATAAGAATCAAGTCCAATCATTTTTGTTTGCCGATGATTTTGTGGGAGTTAAAAAGAAATCAGTTGATCTTGTTCCCGCCATTTTATATGGAATTACCGACGACCTTTCTGTTTTTTTTAATGTTCCCATAGCAGCAAGCTACAAAGATGATAAAAATCATTCTTCAGGGTTGGAGGATATGTTTTTGCAGCTTGAGAATGCTTTTTATACCCAAAAGAATTCTAATTTTATAGATCAAGCCACTCTTGTTGCAAATATTACTTTTCCGACTGGTTCTGCTAAGAAAGAACCTCCAACGGGTTTTGGGTCACCAAGCTTTTTTGTTGGGGGCACATTTAACCGCACATATACAGACTGGTTTGGATTTACATCTCATGGAGTCGTCGTGACCACATCTCAAAATAACACAAAATTTGGTAATGAATTTTTTTATCAATGTGGAATTGGTCGAAACATCTTTAGCATAGAGTCTCAATGGATTGTTGCCTGGATGATAGAAGCAGATGGCCAATTTAATGAAAAAGATAAAATAAAAGGAATCATGAACTCCAACTCAGGGGGAAATACAATATACGTAACTCCTTCCCTGTGGGTCTCATCAAAAAACACTATTTTTCAACTTGGATTTGGGCTACCCGTTGTACAACATTTATTTGGGAATCAAAACAAGAATAATTATTTGTTGGTTGCGAACTTTGGGTGGACCTTTTAGTTTGGCTTGCATAACTATCTTTCTAAAAAGAATTATGGTTAAAACTCTTTTGTGACACCCACCCAAAGCTTCGGTGCTACAAGATTCTTGGGTTGCCCTGAACTATTAATAGCTGTGTAGTACTTCTTTCGAGCGGTGGTTGCAGAGCCATTTACAGAAAGAATTAATCCCGCAAAGCTTTCCGGTAATTCATAGGTAAGTCCAGCCCCAAAAACACCATAACTCAGAACACTATAGTTATGAATATGCTCATATCCTGCGCTAATTATAAAATTAAGCTTATCTTCTGTCGCTGGAATAGGAAGCTTTAAACTCGCTTCAGCATACCAAGATCCCTTTGAACGCCCATTGGGGGTAAGAGGTGTAAAAAATGTTGGGGCAAAGTTTTGATTGATCCCCCGCACGTCTGTAAAACAATAGGCCCACAACACTGTTAAATATTGATAAGTTACTGTGGGAATCAATTCCAGCTGATCAAACTTATCCTTCGTTAGAAGTGGGGCATAAGCTCCTGGATACTTCGTATAGAGAAGCTCTAATTTTAAGGAAAGATCTTTTTTGGGTTTATAGATGTAGCCCGCAGCAAAATCAATCTCTGCCCCTGATCCGTTGCTTGCAGTCGTATTGTCCACATTCGACCCAAAAATACTTACATAAATTCCTTCGGCTTTCTTTTGACTAAAAATCAATTCGCCTTGAACGGCGGGGCCTCCAAATGTTTGTGTTTGCCCACGGTATACATAATCGGAAAGGAAAGCAGTACGCCCAGAAATGTTAATCCATTTGTTGGCTGAGGTTTCTGAATTAATTCCTTCACTGCGCTCAACAGAGGCTTTTTCAGTTTGCTCTTTCTGCTTCTTATCAGAGACTAAAACCTTTAAGCCCTCAGCTTTTTCAACTTCCTCAGCATCAACCGCGGGTTCATGAACGGCAACACTATCCTCATAAGCATAAAGTGGCATTGAAACTAAAGCCGCACAAAGCATGAATTTTAGGCGCATATCGGTACTCCCAAGAGACAATTTCTATTAAGTTCAATTTTAGTATCTTTTAATTAAATCTTTAATTATAGCAGACCATAGATAACAAGCCATTTCAACACTATTTTAACGAAAAATTAACGAGTTACGAATTGATTGCTTCCTTTGTCCATCTTAACTTAATCAATTTCTTGCGTTTCCATCTTCACTTATCATTTCTCCTCATTTCTCCCCTTGTAATTTACCCTTCAGACTCCCTATAAAGACCAAGGGTGAACGATTCATTGTTTTTACCCATGAAATTTGCTATATGTAAGGTAGTATTAACGATTCAGGTTTATATATGACTCCTAATTTCCGCCCTATTTTATTGAGTGATTATGCTCAACCTCGCCGTCGCCAGCTTTTTGAAGGGATGAGCAAGATTCTTTACGACGGTCCTGAACCCGGAACGTACGTCTTGTATTTTAAGGACGATATATCTCTCGATGATGAAGTTGAAACCGTCAGTGGAAAAGGGATTCTAAATAATCGCGTTTCTGAGCTGATGATGACACGCCTCAATGAGCTGGGGCTTGAAACTCACTTTATTCGAACCCTTAATATGCGCGAGCAATTGGTTCGCGCCACAGAAACACTTCCCTTTTCTGTCACCCTCCATAATGTTGCTTCTGGAAATTTTGCCAAACGCCTCGGTTTAGAGGAAGGCATGCTCCTCTCAAAGCCTATTCCTGAATTTTCTTTGCGGTCAAAAGACCTCAACCATCCTGTAGTTGCCGCAGAACATTTAACCGCTCTCGGGTGGAGCCGTTTTGAAGAAATTGACGATATTCTCATGACTTCTCAACGTGTTAACGATTTTTTGACTGGTCAATTTTTAGCCCTTAATATACGCCTTATTAGCTTTTCCCTCGAATTTGGACGATTTTACACCTCAGATCTTATGGATTCTCAAATCATGATCACGGATGAATTATCACCCGATAATTTCAACCTGTTGGACTTAAATACAGGCAGACGGCTTGATCAACAAGGAATACAAGACTACCCAGAGGAAGCGAGCGAAATTTATCAAGAGGTTGCCCGCAGACTCGGCGTACTTGGACTGGATATACCCGAAGGAATTCCATTATCAGCCTCTCAGGATATTTTTTCACAAAAAAGGCCTTTCAAAAAAAGATCTCTTAAACAAAGAAAAAACCCCCATGGCCATAACAGCCTCTGAAATTAAACAATTAATACAAGCCGCTCTTCCCGATGCAATTTTGCAAATCGACGACTTGGCTGGTGATGGAGACCATTATGCTGTGCACGTAACTTCCGCTCGATTTGCGTCAAAAAGTCGTATACAACAACATCAAATGGTCTATGACGCTTTAGGGGGACGCGTTGGAGAACAACTCCATGCTCTTTCCATTCGAACATCTCTCCCTCATATAGCCCCAACCCCTCTGTCCCTTATAGAAAGCGAGTCTTAAGCTATGACTGATCAAGCCACCCTTAATCAAATTCAAGCGTATATTACCGAGAATTCTGTCGTTTTATATATGAAAGGCACCGCCGAAATGCCTCAATGTGGCTTTTCCTCTGTGGTTGTGCAATTACTCACGCACTTAGAAGTACCTTTTAAAATTGTCAATGTGTTGAC
>Ga0207085_1045_pt1 | contig 20191 bp, 27 predicted proteins | sample Alteio_BWMinHeat_53_FD_153542 | JGI IMG/M metagenome (GOLD analysis project Ga0207085, IMG submission 153542) | Enriched cells from forest soil in Barre Woods Harvard Forest LTER site, Petersham, Massachusetts, United States -... | ecosystem: Environmental > Terrestrial > Soil > Temperate forest >...
ATGCTCGCTTCCGCCGCGCAGGCGCCTTCGCTCTCCGGCAACAGCGCCGATCCAGGCGCCAATCCAAGCAAGGGGCACGCTCACAACTGGTTTTACGGGGAAGGCATGGGAGATTTCGGCAACTTTGGCAGCACGGCTGATCTGGCGAAGAGCACCTATCATGCCGGCGGCTTGTCCTTGGGAGCAGACCATCGCTTCGGGGATCACTTCGCCGCCGGATTGCAGTACGCGTTCGACCGGACCAACGCCGACCTGGGTCATTCCGGAAACGCGTCGATCAGCAGCTATTCGCCCATCGGCTATTTCAGCGTATTCGGTAAGCATGCCTATGCGGAAGCAGCCTATGCGCCGAGTTACAACTCCTATTACGCGGTGCGCCCGATTGTGTTTGGGAGTATCAATCAGGTGGCGCGATCGCTCTCGGACGGCTGGAATCAGTCTGGTGAGTTTACAGCCGGTTACGACGTGATGGGCAAGCACTGGACGATCGGGCCCTATGCGCGAGCCGACTATGACAACTTCCGCGCGCAGCCGATCAACGAATTCGGCGCCGGCTCTCTCGATTTGGTGATTCAGAAGATGAAAGCCGAATCGCTGCGCACGGAGGCCGGCGGCCGCATTCGGGGCATGTTCAAAACCGGGGACAGGACGGTGTTCCGGCCGACGTTGGAAGCCGCCTGGATCCATGAATCCCTGGACAATAGCACCCCGATTGTGAGCTCGCTCAGCGAACCCGGTATAGGTTCATTCGTGGTCTACACCGAGCGGCCCGTGCGCAATGGCTTTACCAGTCGCATCGGACTCGAAAGTGTAGTGATGCCCAATCTGAGCTTCTTTGTGAACTACGGAATCCAAACCGGCTTGAACAACGGCATTATCCAAGGGCTCTGGGGCGGCGCCAGAGTGTGGTTCTAGCTAGGCGTAGCTGCAGAGTGTCGGGGGCATTTCAGGAAAGAGCACTTCGGAGGAATGTGATCGTCTGTTATCGGCGCTTCACGCCCGCACATCGCAACAACACGCGGCTCCTTGCGCTTGCCGAAGTTGATTTTTAACGTTTGGGTCTGGCGATTCCTGCATGGTCAGCAAACCGGTAATTGGCGCGAAACGGATTTCAAGAGCCCGACTTGGAGTGTTTTAGAGCCCTCGCGGATTGAGTATGTTGCGCCGGCAATGGCGGAAGAGCCTCTGGTGAGTGGAGGAACTTAATGGGTATGGCAAAAGATCAAGACAACCTAGAAGAGTCGGCGCGATTCGATGTGAACGAAATTGCAGGATCGTTTCCGGATCACGCGGAAAGTCTATTACTGGACAAATATTTGGTAGACCGGAAGGTGGCGAGTGCGCGGGTCTTTCGCGTTTACCGGGAAACGCCACCGCACTATCATGCGCAGTCCGATGAGTACCTGTACGTCATGTCCGGCAAAGGGACGTTCTGGATGGGAACCCCGGCGAATGGCGGCGCATTTGAGCCGGGACATTTTCTGTTCTTTAGACGCGGAACAATTCATGCTTTGCCCGAGATCCTTGAGGCTCCGGTGGTGTTCCTGGCGTTGGATGCTCCTCGGAGAGACCCGAAGGATATCCTGTTCGTGAATCCCGCAGACGGCACGCCGGAAAGCTTCATTCAACCGGTGGCGTGAGCGGCAGCTCGAATGTCAAATCTGTTCGGTAGCCAGATCGCTCGTTTTGCCGTTTAGATCTGTCACGATTGGCGCGGCGGCTTTCCTCGATTGGGCTCCGGTCCTAAGCGCCATCATTGGCCTTCACCGTGCGCACCGGCGACAGATCGTAATCGAGCGAAAGATCGTCGTCTTCGGGCGCGGTCTCTCCGGAATCCTCGTTGCAGACTCCGTTTGTTTCTCGGAGCAGGCGCTCCAGTTCCTCCGGTGCCCAACTTTTGGTGGCTATTGCTGGTTCTGATTTTGGGTTCAACCCTTCGTATCTCAACGCCGATTGCAACGCACGCACCCTGACGTAACTCGGGAAATCCTCGTTATCCGCCATCGCGAACAGTTTTTTAATTGCCAGAACTTCGGGGGCGAACCCAAATGATATTAGCGCCTCGATATTGCCGCCCTGTATCGGGCTAATTGCTGCGCGGACCAACCAAGCATCACCTTCTCGCTTCTATTTTCGCGGAAGATGCCGAATATTTCAAAGCAGACACGCGATGCGGAAGGGCTCAATCGCCGCCCTTCCGGCAACCGACTAAATTAAACTGCGGGTGCGGCAGTTTACAGTCGATTCTTTGCCATGTGCAGAAGAAGATCCTCACCGAAGCCGCTGGAGTAGTTTCCTGATGGCCCAGACCATCGGCATGGCTCCGCGGATCGATAATGCGCCAGCTATCCGGGAACGCACGGGAGGAGGTGCCGACCCTAAATCCCAACCAGCCGGCAAGAACTATGAGCAACTCAACAAACGTACCAACTACACCTTGAGGCCATTACGATCGCCGAAGGGATGGTGAAGCCGATTGTAGGAGCCGGCTCGCAGTACCTGAGTGCCGCCATGGACAGCACCGGGGCATGGCTCGATGGCGGCAAGAACTATCGGCTGCATGTGCCTGCAAACGTTCCCGTCAAAGAGTTCTGGTCCGTCACCGTCTACGATAACCTGACTCGTTCCTTTATCCAGACATATACGAATAAGCCGGCGCTCTCTTCTTATGACAAGCTCAAGTCCAATCCTGACGGCTCCATCGATCTGTAGTTCGGCCCTCGAGGCTCCGCCTTGCGATGAGGCCAACTGGATAAAGACCTCACCCGCGAAAAGGATGGTTCACGTACTTCCGCTGGTACAGCCCAACTCAGGCTTTCTTTCGATAAGTCATGGAAGCTGGCGGATATCCAGCCAGTGTCCACTGATGCGTCTTTACCCATTTCATCTGAACCTTCAGTCAGTGATAACAGGCCAATGCGCTCATCCAAGAGCCGTCGGTTCGTGTTCCGGGTGAGCACCTCGATCGGTGCTTCAGACCAAGCGGGCTATTGCTGTTGTTTCTCCGGAACCTCTACGTTACATCGCCATCGCCAAGTACAAGATTAGGTAACTGCACACGTTCGATCGGCCACTATTGAAACCGCGATTCAACAGCTCATCCAACGGCTGGCGGTTCATCAGCACGGTGAGCAGCCGCTTCAGCTCTCTTGCGAGCGTCAATGTCTACTACCAAGCCGTACCATCCAATAATTTCACCGCTCTCACTGCGCCGAGGTGTGACTCGCACTCGAACCCAGCGCCAGGACCCGTCTGCCGCGCGTAGGCGATACTCGGACTCTGAAGGATCGCCAGAGCGAATAGAGATAGCCCACTTTTTTTTGATAGTTTCGAGGTCGTCCGGATGTACGGTATCCTGCCAACCATCTCCCAGCATGTCTTTCATCGACCGTCCGGTCACTCCTGCGCGACCCGTCCACACAACATTACCGTTCGCGTCTGCTCTGAAGGGATAGCTGTTGTTCAACTCGGCGGTCAGGCGGTAGTGATCCTCATGCTCACGCAATACCTGCTCGATTCGTCTGCGATCTGTAACGTCCATTTCTGCGATGGAAATCCCTATCACCTCTCCCGCCTCATCGCGGACTGGTTGCAGTGAGACCAGAAGTCTGTTGACTTCAGACGGAGAGTGGGCCCTTTCGGCCACGACTTCAATGTTCGATATCGCCTCGCCAGCCAGAGCTCGCTTGAGGTACGGTTCCATTTGCAAAAAGATGACTGGCGCCACTTCTTCCATCGTCCGGGCCAGCCGGGGCCCAAATGGGGCCGCGCTTATCGCTGAGAGCCGCTTGTTCTGGCTCAAAATAGCGAAGATTTCGATCCAGCAGGCACAAGCCGACCGGCGCACCGTCATAAATCGCCTGAAGCTGTGCCAGGCGCTGTGCAGGAGAGGCCTCCAAGTGAGTCGCGATGTCCATTGCCATCGACGAAGATGCCGCCGGCGGGGCAAGAATCTTCCTTGCAATCATCGCTGGAACTTCCTCTGCCGGCGCAGGCCGGCCGTAAAGCCAGCCTTGCCCTGATTCACAACCGAGATAGAACAGCATGTCGGCCTGTTTCTTGTCCTCGATGCCCTCGGCAACGGTCGTCAGGCCAAGGCTGTGTCCCAGTCCTGCAATTGCAGCAACAATCTTGTGACTCTCTCTTTGTTCACTCATCGAGCGAACGAAGCTCAAGTCGATCTTAATTTCGTCCAAAGGCAGCGCATTCAGGTGGCGGAGACTGGAATAGCCTGTACCGAAGTCATCCAGGGAAAGCCTTGCCCGGTGTGTTTTGAGTTCTTCGGCAATAGCGAGAGCCACTTCCAGATTGTCGAGCAGGGCCGTCTCAGTAATTTCAACGATGAGTTGACACAGAGGAAATCCAGCATGCTCAGCTGTTGAACGAATCTTGCCGGCAATGGAGCGATCCCGCATCTGGACGGGAGCGACGTTAATCGACAGAGTCAAGTCTTTGGAGAAGCCGGCGGGTACGGATGAAAAAGCCTGCGCCATGATCGACTCGAAAAGCGGCTCGATCAGTTCCTCGCTCTCGGCAAGAGATATGAACTCGGCAGGAGGAATGAAACCTCGCTCCGGATGCTCCCAACGCGCCACTACTTCAAACCCGCGCAACTGTCCCGAACGCAGCTCAACAAGCGGCTGGAAATAGGGAACAACCTCGTGGCGCTCGATGGCATTCCGTAGGTCAACGACGGAGAGCGATCTGACAGCCATGTCAATCCAATTTTAGGCTCAAATCTCAAGAGGCCCAAGCAAATTTGTCGGGCCGACTTCTCGAAAATGCGTCGCGCACTGCGCCGGTCAGGTTCTGCCAGCGCCATGCAGCTTCACGAACACGCGCATCACGCGAAAGAGCAGCGAGCAAGATCATGGTCTGCTCGCCACCGGGCAGGAACCGGGCGGCGGATGTCAACCGCAACGATTGATGGGCTGCATCAGCCGACCATTGCGGGTTGATGGGTGAGTTTGGGGTCATTGCGTTTGCCTTTGTACGGCAAGGGCGCAACGTCCCCTTCCCCTAGCCTCTCACGGATGCGCCTCTCTGGTAGCGTTCATCCGAGGCGACACCCTCGATCCGGTGTAGGCTCTACATCAGCGCTTTAGCTGCGTAGGCAAATAACCCTGCCGGTGCTGGGGCGGCAACGGCGTGAACGGGCAAGGAGGTAAGTTCGTGAGTGAATGGTGGAAAAGTTTCTTCGATCAAGATTACCTGAAAATTGCGGGGGGGATGCTGACTGAAGAGCATAGCTCCAAGCAAGCCGCCGATCTTTGGTCCATGCTCGACCTAAGCCCGGGTTGCCGGATATTAGACGCGCCGTGCGGGTGGGGACGATTGTCTCGTCCGCTGGCATTGTTAGGCGCAACCGTACTCGGAGTGGACCAGTCGGAAACGTTATTAGCAGCGGCGGAGTCCCAGCGTGGGGACGTACCCTCCGAGCGATTGCGTTATATACGGCACGATCTGCGCAATCCAATCCTGGAGACAGGTTTCGATGTTGCGTGTAATATCTTCACCTCGTTTGGATATGGAACGGAAGAGGACGACGTAGCCCTGTTCCGGTCGCTGCGAGCAGCGGTTCGGCGAGGCGGGCGTGTTCTGGTCGAGACTAATCATCGCGACTTAATCTGCACCCAGCTGGCACACGGGGCTAAGCACTCCATGCGTATGGAAGACGGCACTCTGTTTCTGGACGAACCCGGCTTCGATCCGATTGCCGGAGTAGTGACCCTGAACTGGTATTGGTTCGGCCCTAATGGTGGCGGCAAAAAGCACGCCCGCTGGCGCTGTTATACGCCCACCGAGATGGTGAGTCTTTTGCAGCGGGCAGGGCTGCGCTTAATCGGAACCTACCAAGGTCTATCGAAAAATCCTTACCGGGCGGAGGGGCCGGACTTGGGTGGAAGATTGGGGATGATCGCGCTACGGGAAGACTGACATCTACGCGGAGTGATCGAGGACGAAGCGAACGGGGGCGAAGTCCGACCCTCTTCTGCCTGAAGTTGCCGCAACTCGAAACTCGACGCGAAGAGGACAGACGATTCCCCGTCCGCGAATTAACAAGTGGTCTTGGATTGGCGCTCGCTCATAGGTGTGGAGTTTCTGAGAGATGAGTGCGACCGTTCGGGAATCAATCCAGCGGAAACGAATGCCCATTCGGCTCAAACACAGGCTCTCGAAAAAAGGGCTCACTTGTCGAGAGTTCGTGTGCAGAAATCAAGAATTACGCACAGGCTGAACGCGTCGCTTTTTCCGGGGTGCCAAGGCAACTCTCGACAAAATAGGCCATTTTGTTGAAGGTGAGGTTGCTGCGCACTCGTTCGGGGTGCGCCTTGCCGGGGCTGGTTAACCTTGTGAGAATGTTATTTTAATGTCCGACAACCGAAGTCAAATGCCGTCGGCAGTCCAACAACTGATCGAGCAAGAAAAGCCTGCGAACTCAGAACCCAGCAGATTGGACGCGCTAAGCGATATAGTTAGCGGCGGCATTATTGGCTCATCAGCGGGTGCGGCAATCGGCGCGGCACTCGGAAGCTTCTTTTTGCCAGTCCCTCTGATGGTACTGTGCTCGGTGCCGTTCTTGGCGGCGGCCTCAATGCTTACCTAAAAAAGGCTGCTGGACAATGCTGCTCAAATAGCAAGTCAGACCGCTCAACCCCAAGCCAGCTCACCGAAGCCACAGAGCGGCCCGGAAGAAGAGGCCAAGCATCCGTGAACCCATTTTTGCCTTTGGGGCCTTGTTGGAGGAGGCTTGTGTGTGGCTTTTCATGTCTTATGTCTCGCTGCCGCGAAACAGTCGCCCGTTCTCAGCCAAGCAATTGAACTAGTTATTTCGGCTGTCGGGGCGTCAGGCGGCATAAAGATATGTCGCTACGTACTCAGCGGGCAACTAACTGAAGCTTTCAAACGCAACTCGGTTCCTCTTTCCGAAGAAGACGTAATATACTTTCTTGTCGGAGCATTTGCTCTTATTTGGTTGTCGATAGACACAATCACGCGCCGTTTATGGGCTGCGTACCGAGCAGCGAGGAGCAGCAGTCCCGTACCGTTGCCAGTTCCTCCTCCGCCAACCCTATAGATTCAGGTCTGGCTTTTTATTGCCTCGCAAGTCAACTCTCGACAAAAGGTCTCATTTTGTCGAGAGTGTTTTCCGAATGGCACTTTTACCATAAAGGCCAGCGGGGTTCACGCGCAGAAATATGTTATGTTGCACTCACCCGGCTTGAATGAACCCGACTGATCTCCTCCTCAAATCGCAGATACCTGCATGGGTGGTCATAATCATCGTCGTCGCGGCAGCAGTGGCGATGGTCTTATTCAAGTACCGTCTGCAGCGCCGGATCAAAGAACTCGAGCATCGTCTAAAGAAGGAACTGGCGACGCATCAAAGTGATCTGGAGAGCGTGCAGGATCGCCACAACAAGCGGCTGAAAGCGTTAGACGAGGTGAATGCGCCCTTGAGGGAATTCGAACACGCATTGGATCACTTGCGTGTGGGAGACAGTACGTATGCCAAACGCCTTACAGAGCAGTCCGTCAAAGCGCGTGAGTTGGTGCGCAAGCACCAAACACTGCTCGGTGATGAATTCTGGAGAATTGTAGAAACCACAACAGATCTGGGACAGGGCGTCTTACAGGCGACGTTCACGTTAACAGAAGAAAGTCTCAAGCAGCTTGAGCAATCAGACCTTCCAACGAATACCATCAGCATGCTTCGAAGAATGGTCGGTCAGTCCGTACCAGTCGTCACGGCTGAACATCTCGTGAACGGTCTCGATGAGCGTGTTCTCAGGCGTTATAAGCGGGAAATTTTTTTTGCCTGCGAGTTGTCCGGAGAGTTCAATGGCCCCAAGTACCAAGCGGCCGAGGTATGTCTTCGAAACATAAAAAACGACATTCTATCGACATTGCCTCGTCCTGCTTCATACGACTAGGCCTAGGGACGCGTTTCAGATTGTGGCGGCACTCTTGCGGCGCACTGTTGGCAAGCTAAAAGCCCTGCACTCTCGACAAGATAAGCCATTTTGTAGAAAGTAGAAAAGCCCCTGCCCTGTTCATGCGGGTTTCCGGGGCTTCCAAGAAGGGAAACTCTCGACAAAAAGGGAAACGCACGGCAATGCGAAAAACAGCGGCCCGCCCGGCAAATGCTCAAATCGCAATTCGCTCCACTTCATCGAGTGAAATCTTCTCCACCCTCCGGTCGTAGATTATGGGCAAACTGGAAATAGGCTGTGCACCAAGTCGCTGTGCATAAATCACAAATTATGCACAAAAATAAAAGGCCCGGTTTTATTGGTCTTGCGTTGTGCATAACATATGTGCATAATGCGAGGCATGAAATACGGCTATGCGCGAGTCAGCACGGACGGCCAGAGCGTTGCGGCGCAGGTGGAACAACTCGCCCAGGCCGGAGCGGAAAAAATCTTCAAGGGGAAGATCAGCGGGGCGATCACGCACCGGCGGCAGCTTAAGCGCGTGCTCGATTCCCTCGATGCGGGCGACGTGCTACTGGTGACGCGCCTTGACCGCCTAGCCCGCAGCACGCGCGACCTGCTTAACATCCTGGCCGACATCGCCGAGAAAAAAGCAGGCTTCCGCTCCCTGGGCGACGCCTGGGCCGACACAACCATCGCACACGGCAGGCTAATGCTGACTGTGCTTGCCGGGCTTGCGGAGTTTGAGCGCGACCTGATACGCGCCCGCACTGGCGAAGGCCGGGCGCGTGCGAAAGCGCGAGGCGTGAAGCTGGGGCCGAAATTCAGGCTCACGCCGCACCAGCGGAAGGAAGCCCTGGCCCGCAAGGGGCGCGGAGAAGAATCCCTTACCCAGATCGCCCGCAGCTACAACGTCTCTCACAGCACCATTTCGAGGCTTTCTATCTAAACACCATCGTTCTTTGCCGCATCGACAATGCCGGGACTACCAGATGCTCATTCGTGCAACCTACCCCGTGGCACAAACTCGGTTGATAAGATCCTGGTGCCGGGCGCGCATTCCAACGGAACATTTCACGCTCCGTAAGGGTGTGGCAAACGAAATCCTTAGCAGGGCCCAATCCGGACGTTTTCGAGAGGATGTCAAGCCTTTTCGTACAGGGCTTTATGCCCCCAAAATCGACTTTGCAGCAGTCGCAGGAGAGCCTTGTCGCAATAGTTTGCGTATACATGCTCGTGAGCATTGAGCAAACAAAGATGGTTCAGTCTTTTCACTTCCCGTTCGGGAATGCTCCCGAGGGTAAGATTGGATCGAAACATTTCCGATTTACGTTCTGCACGAGGTATGTCGTACCTTTCGGCGTGCACCGCGTTTAATGATTCCTGCGTTTGATACGCGACATACAACAGTTCTGGAGCGAGCGGGCAGGAAATAACTAGTTCAGGGTCACGTTGATTAACGCCACAAATGAAGCCGTTGCCGTTTTTCTTCCACGTTACGGCGGGGTTATCAGAAGTGAGCAGAGGTAGATCGGTTTCGGTGTAAACCAGCAGTCCGTGCATTCTTACGAGACGAGGTATCCAACGATCAATCAAGGTCAACATCACACGTTGCGGCGAATCACATTCGCAGGGCAAGCGCCCGGCGGTGAGGTAATCGCGCATCATTTGAAAAAAACGCGGTGTCCGAAGCAACTGTGCGGCAATAAACGTGGCTATCCCCGTCCATTGCTCTTTCGTGAGAGGGATCTCTTTATGAACTAGCGTTCCCCTATCGAGCAGTGCCCTTCGGGCATCGCCGAATGCACCTTCTATTTTGCAGAGAATGGTTTCAATTCCGGCATCAGGGGTTCCGTTTTCGTCGTACACTGTGTAAATATCATTCACAACCTCGCTATCGTTGACCCCGATTATTTTGCTTTTGCCGGATAGACGGTCAAAACGCCATACGCCCGCCGTCTCTCGCCTTGCCGGATCATCGACCGCGAAGGCTTCAAAATAGCTCTTGGCAACGGTGTGCATTCGTTTTGTTGGGCGATCAGCAGGCATTGAAAAAAAGCTTTAGCTTGTCGACGGAACAGAAATCAGCCCTTGCCCAAAGCGTTAACCGTTTCAAAAAAAGCTCCCGTTGGCAAGGGACATTATGCCTGATACAACAATTGATATTGTCCAGGAGCTAGCCGCCAACATGGCTGCAAGCCTCGTAATGATGGGGGCACACGCTGACCAAAGCTCAGTGGCTGCGTATCGGGCGCACGTTTACGGGCGTGCTACGGGCCAAGCAACAGACGGGTGATGGGCGACAATTAGAGCTCCCGGCCGCAATGACTCACCGATTTTGTTACCGGTAAGGGGTCGTTGCCTCACGAAAATGTTACCCATTCCAGAAAAATGGAACGGGAACAATGAGGAGGCGATTGAGCATGGAAGCGAGGCGGGAACTGATCGAAGCGGTGGGTGATCGGTACCGGAAATCAGAACGAACCGGGAAGAAAAAGATCTTAGACGAATTCGTTGAGTTGGCGGGCTACCATCGAAAACACGCGATTCGGGTGCTGACGAGCGAACGCAGGATCAAGGTTCCGACTCCGGAGATGGCGGCCCGGCTGTACGACGAGGCGGTGATCACGGCGCTTACGATCATTTGGGAAGCGGCCGATCGAATTTGTGGCAAACGGCTAAAAGCAGTCCTCACAACTTTCGTCGAATCAATGGAGCGGAACGGACACCTCCGTCTGGAATCGGCGGTGCGCGATCGGCTTCTCAAAATGAGCGCTGCAACCATCGATCGGGTGCTGCGGCCGATTCGTGCTCTGGCGAAGCAGGGGCGACGAAAAGTATCCGTAAACACACCGCTACGCAAGAGCATTGCAATTCGGACTTACGACGATTGGAACAACCCGCCGCCCGGTTATTTCGAGATGGACCTGGTGGCTCATTGCGGAAGTTCGGTGGCCGGTAGTCACGTGCATAGCTTGGTCCTAACCGATATTGCATCCGGCTGGACTGAAGCGGCGGCATTGATTGTGCGAGAACAGATCCTGATCACGGTCACGCTCGATGAGATTCAATCCCGCCTACCATTCTCGATGCTCGGATTGGACGTCGATAACGACAGCGCCTTTATCAACGAGGTCCTGCTGAGCTATTGCAGGAATCGCAAATTAGAGCTGACGCGGTCACGCGCGTATAAGAAGAACGATCAGGCTTGGATCGAGCAGAAGAATGGCGCGATTGTCAGGAAGTTAGTGGGATACGGTCGATTGGAAGGAGCAGAAGCCACGCTCATTTTGGCTGATTTGCACAAAGTGGCGCGCTTGTACGTCAACTTCTTCCAGCCTTCTTTCAAGCTCAAGTCCAAAACGCGCGAAGGCAGCAAAGTGGTCAAAAAGTATCACGCGCCGGTTCGGCAGTATCATCATAAGATCTTTGGCTTTTGTTATATTCGATATTACGAATATTAGAAAATAACGTCATTCTGGATGCAGGACGCACTTCGTCAGTTCAAGGCCGAGTTTTTTCAGGCTCTCGCCCATCCCAAGCGATACACTCTTTCCTAGACGTCTAGGAAAGGTGATTCGATGCCTCGAGATGCGTTGCAGGGCACGCTCGATCTTTTAATTCTTCAGACATTGGCTCGAGGAACGCAACATGGATACGGCATTACTTGCTACATCCTTGCTGCATCCGGCCATCAGCTCCGAGTCGAGGAGGGTTCGTTATATCCAGCTCTCCGCCGAATGGAATCTTCATGCCTGATCAAAGCTGAGTGGAAACAGAGCGAAAACAATCGCCGGGCGCGTTATTACCAGCTCACAAAGAAAGGCGCGAAGCACCTCGCACAAGAAACGCAGAAGTGGGAGGAGCATACAGCAACCGTGAAGGCATTTCTAGAGTTCGCGTGAGAGGACACAAACATGCTTCGTAGATTCATCAACTCTCTTCGACATAAGCGATTAGACGCAGAGATTGCGGAAGAAATCGAATTTCATCGAAGCCGGAGCAGCGGTTCGTTCGGCAACGTAGCGGCGATTCGCGAACAAATGCGGGACGCCAGCACGATTGTGCGGTTTGAAAGCCTGCTTCAGGATCTTCGTTACGGCCTGCGAATTCTGGCGCGTACTCCGGCCGTTAGCGCGGTCGCAGTTCTCTCCCTGACCCTGGGAATTGGGGCGAACGCTGCCATCTTTTCCCTTGTGGATCGCGTGCTTCTGAGCTTCCTCCCTGTCGAGCAACCTGAACGATTGGTTTTGTTCGATCAAGTGGAGCCTTATCCACGATTCAAAGAGTTCCGTAATCATAGTCAGGCTTTTTCGGGGTTCGCCGGAACTGCCAGTCTCGCTGGAGTCGTATTCAATGCAAGCGATAATCCCGAAAATTCGCTTACCGGACGGTTGGTCTCCGGGAATTACTTCGACGTTCTCGGAGTTCAGGCCATCATGGGACGCGTACTGTCGGACGCCGATGATACAAATCCCGGCGCTCATCCGGAAGTCGTCATCAGCTATGCGCTCTGGCAGGGGCGCTTCCATGCAGATCCAACTATCGTCGGGAAAACGGTCCGCCTAGGTGCAGGACGTCTGAGTAGCGGTTGGGGCTCCGGAGGGTTTGAAGAAGATCGTCCGGTAAGCCCGTCCAACCGCGATTTCGTGATTCTTGGTGTCATGCCGCCAAACTTCTTTGGCGAAACCGTCGGTGAGCGCCCGGACTTCTGGGCGCCGCTCACGATGGAGGAACATTTCCTGCCCGGCCGTCATTGGCTGTCGCGCCGCACCGCACGTTGGGTTCAGGTGATTGCCCGCCTTAAACCGTCCTACAGCCTAAAACATGCCGAAGCAGCCACAAACATTTTGTATCGCCAACTTCTGATCGAGGAAGAAGGAACTAGTCTTACGGAGGCGCGCCGGCGGGAGTTGGAACAGAACAAAATCAAATTGCTCGACGGCAGCAAAGGATTTTCGGACCTACGAGAACAGTTCGGAAAGCCCCTCTGGATCATGATGGCAATGGTCTGTGTGGTGCTGCTGATCGCGTGCGCGAATTTGGCAAATCTCCTTCTCGCGAGAGGAACGGCTCGAGGGCGCGAAATAGGAATCAGGCTGGCTCTCGGTGTGGACCGTCCCAGACTCGTGCGTCAGCTAATCACGGAAAGCTTCCTGCTCTCTCTATTCGGAGCTATTTTGAGCGTGCCTGTTGGCTGGCTTGCCAGTCGTGCGTTGTTCGCCATGGTATCCGCTGGCAATCCGGAAGTCAGGATCGACCTGGTACCCGACGGAAGCGTCCTGCTATTCACTGGAGCAGTGGCAGTCCTGACCACGTTGCTGTTCGGTGTCGCTCCCGCTCTTCGATCGACTCGCGTCGATATACAGTCCGTTCTCAAGGAGAATGAGCACGCTACCACGAATAGCCGGTCACGAATGACCGGCGAAAAGGCCGTAGTTGTTATTCAGGTTGCGCTATCGACAATATTACTGCTCGGCATGGCGCTATTTACTCGAACGTTGTACAACCTTCGGACGCAGGATCTCGGCTACTCGGCGGAACGGCTCATCACCGCCAGAATTGACCCCATAGGGGCAGGGTACAAAGGCGAGGAGGTTGGCCAAGTTGCTCAACGTGTCCTCGAGAAACTGCGAACGCTGCCGGGGATCACAGCAGCATCTTATTCCGACAACGGCCTGTTTGCCGACCGCGAATCGGGCGCTTCGATCCGGGTAAATGGCTTCCTACCTGCGTCGCCTAAAGATGCCAATGCCCGTTTTGATCAAGTCGGGCCTGGATATTTTGCCACCGTCGGTATTCCCGTGCTGCTGGGCCGCGACTTCGCTGACACCGATACCGCTCATGCACCCCGCGTAACGGTCATCAACGAGAGTATGGCGAAATTTTATTTCGGAAAACGGAGTCCACTCGGTGAGACGATCTTCTATGACAGCCGACTGAAGTTCACGCTCACGGTAATCGGTGTCGCAAAGGATGTTCGGGATCATCTGGTGCGAGACCAGCCGCCGCGCCGATTTTATGTCTCGTACATGCAGCCGGTCGATGGACAAATGGGAACCGACTATGAAATACGCAGCGCGCTCACCCCGGCGGTCCTTGACCGCCAGATACGGGAAGGGGTGCGTTCCGTCTCTCCGCGCCTCAGCATCGAATTTCTTCAGGCGCTCCAGAAGTCCATTGACAACTCTTTGCTTCGGGAGCGTCTGATCGCGCGGCTTTCGATCTTGTTCGGATTGCTCTCGCTGCTGTTAGGTTGTGCCGGCTTGTTCGGAATCATGGCATACTCGGTCGGACGCCGAACTCAGGAAATTGGCATTCGAATCGCGATCGGCGGCCAGCCACACAACGTGATCTGGGCGGTCGTTTCCGAGACACTCTTCTTAGTTGCGGGCGGCTTGCTGGTTGGTATTCCAGTTGCCCTTTCGCTCAGCCGGTATTTGCAGTCGCTGCTGTTTGGCCTGACGCCGGCAGATGGCTGGTCGATCTTCGCCGTAGTCGTGATCATCGGGTTTATGGCGGTTGCCGCGTCCGTTATTCCTGCCCGTCGCGCTACGCGAATCGATCCCGTGACTGCGCTGCGTTGTGAATAGCACCGGATTGCTATCTCTCCACGCGGCACTGCATTGGCGGCGTTCGACTCCATGTGTGACCAAGTGCCGCTGTCAGAAACTGAGTATCGCACCGCTATTGTTTCCGGATTATTCCAGTGTCGTCGCCGACTCGAAAACTGGCAACCCGTCGCCCTGCTCAAGCGCGGCTGTTAATGGCTAATATCGGCTTGAGTCGCAAGGCAGTGTGGCTGCTTCGATCTAGACACTTTTCCGGATCGCGACCATCCGGGAAGTGATCTAAACGCGACATGGCTGCACGTTTCAAGGTCGGTTGACGGGACTCAAGCGCACAACTCCGAGCCAAACGAGGATATCGTGGCGATCGCCGTGGCTTTAGGCCCACACAAATCGTAATGTCATCCGATATGCTCTGGTCGAGATACATCGCCGGTCCGACACGCTGTTCATTGAGTTGTGCTCCAATAGCCGTCCCGGGCTCGGGTCACTGCGCCGGGGGCATTCACCTTGATCTCTATTTTGTGGAAGGTCGACGTTTGTTCGACTGCCGGAGTGAACGACAGCAGATAGCGGTTGTGGATGTCTTTGCTCAGCAGCATCAGATCGCGCTCTAGGCCAGCTTTGGTTTCGAAGCCAAACCGTTTCCCACCCGTCGTCTCTGTCAAGGCGTCCATCGTATTGCGCTTAGCCAAGCGGACTAGCTCAATCATGCCTTGCAGGTAGTCGCCGGTAGGCTCGTATTCGTCTGGCTTCATGGTGAACGGCGTGATTAGTTTCGAGTAGTTCATCGAATAAACCGTCGTACCGGTTCTCTGCAGTTTCTGCACGATCGTCTCCAGCTTGCTTTACTACTGCGGTCTTTCGCTTCGCCGATGATCAGGATGTTGCGACGATGGCCTCCGGGTTGCGCTACAAGCATATCGAGAGCGCAGTCCACTGCGTCAAGCATATGCCCACTCGTTGCGTCTGCAGCCTTGAGGCGGAAAAGGCTTCGGTAATTGCATCGGCATCAGTGGTGAAGTCTTCCACGATTTTTACCTCAGCGTCGTAGGTGACCAGGGCTGCAGCGCCGTTGGCTCCGACCACCGCAAGCGGGATCATCGAGCCGATCTTCCTAATTTTTGCGATCGCCGCAAGCGACATATTGCTGGTTTGCACAATAGCGACAAAAGAAATCGGCGAGATCCCGGATTCGAGGACGTCCACGTTCACTGGCCGGGGGAGCCCGTTGTCTAGCAGCACGAAGTCGGTCGCGGAAATGCGCTCGACTGGCTTGCCGTTCGCATCTGTAACGCTTACGGGGATGGTCAAAAGAGGGACCGTTGTGCGGATGGTCGTTTCCTGCGACAGCACTGAAATCGCAATTGGGAGCAGCATCAACAACCTATACATCGGCGGAACTTTAACCCTAACAAGACGGTCCGGGTGGGGATTGTGCAGTCAGCGGATAACGAGCAAACTGGACATAGCCTTCAAACAGTCGTTGCCGCTCCGGCGATAAGATAGGTCCCAGCGAGAGGTCCGTCATGCCATCTAATGATGCTATAAATCGCCGAGAGGCCCTGCTCACGGCCGGTACGCTGGCCGCCTCGGTTGCAGCTCACGCCGCTGCGCCGCCCGCTAGCGGCGAAATTCCTCAACGCCCGTTCGGTAAAACCGGTATCAAAGTTTCCGCCATCGGGCTGGGCGGTTCTCACATTGGCGATCCCAAGGACGAGAACGAAGGCATCCGTATTGTGCGCACGGCGATCGACAACGGCATCACGTTCATGGACAATTGCTGGGATTATCACAACGGCAAAAGTGAAGTCGTCATGGGTAAAGCGTTGCGCGACGGCTACCGGCAAAGGGTTTTTCTGATGACCAAGTTCGACGGCCGCACGAAAGCGGCGACCGCGCAGCAGATCGACGAATCGCTTCAGCGCCTCCAGACGGATCATCTCGATCTCATCCAATTTCACGAGAATATACGCCTCGAAGATCCTGATCTTTTTTTGCCCAAGGCGGACCGTTTGAGGCGCTCCTGGAAGCAAAAAAAGCGGGCAAAATTCGTTTCATAGGCTTCACGGGCCACAAAGATCCGCTAGTACACGAGCGCATGCTCGAGCTTGCCGACCTGCACGGTTTTCACTTTGATTCGGCGCAAATGCCGCTCAATGTTCTCGACGCGCATTTCCGCAGCTTCGAGAAAAACGTCCTGCCGAAACTTGTCGCCCGCAACATGGCGGTACTCGGAATGAAGCCGCTGGCCGAAGGGGAAATCCCGCGCAGCGGAGTCGTGAGCGCCATCGACGCACTGCATTATGCGATGTCGCTGCCGACTACCACAGTGATCACCGGTTGCGATACGATGGAGCGCCTGAATCAGGCACTCGAAGCAGCACGCAGCTTCAAGCCGCTATCAAGTGAGCAGATGGCGGCGCTTCGCGACAAAACCCAACAGGTGGCGATGACCGGCAAATTGGAGCTGTTCAAGACCTCGAATATCTTCGATGGCACAGCCAAAAACCCGCAGTGGATGGGTTAGGGCAATGGCTTCATCATCAGGTTTTGAACTGCACCACGCTGCCTTTATTGTGCTGCTGCAGGGCTAGGTAGCCGGCTGCATACGTAGTCTTCGCATCTACATAATCGATGGCATTTTTCCCATTGACTTCGATAATGATATGGCTACCGACCGCGATAATGCGCTGGCTAAACCAAGTATCGGGCGAACGAGTTGCTGATACACCGGTACAAAACCGTATAAACTGCCGGTGCGCACAGGATCTTTGTGTGTGCTGTTCACCTGCGCCTCATAGCCTTTCGGGAAACCGGGGCCGAATGCCGTTCGGAAATACATGCCGGAATTGCCGCCGTCGCTGATCTTCACATCCGCTTTAAATTCACAGTTACCGCACTCGCGGACCATCCAGAAAAGATGGCTCTTTTCACCGTCGCCGGTGATTGCACCATCGCGTACAGACCACGATTCCGGACTCTCGTTCGCTTTCCAACCGTTGAGGGTCTTACCGTCGAACATACGAATCCAGCCGTCGTTTTCCTGCGCGTGAGTGATCGCGGGCGCAATCAAAAGAGAAAGGAGAGCGCAGAGTTGCGCGCTAAATCGCATTGGTTTGATGCTATCGGAGCCGTGTTTTGCGTGTTCCGGTGACAAGCCAGTTCGCATACGCGAAAGTCGATTGGGGTTCGATCTTCCATTGGTAAATATTGCACAGTAACTCAACCAAGTGAGCAAATCACGCTACCCTTGGCGCAATGCAACTATAGATCGATAACGCTGGCCCGTCGCGCGGGAATGTAGCAGGCTAGCAAAGCGGCCACCAATAGGATCGCCTCCTCTCATAAAAAGTTTCCATTGCGGTGGACGCCATTTATTCCATACTATGGAGGAAATGGCACGCAGCGGCTTCTTAGGTGAATTTGAATTGATGTTGCTTCTCGCTGTGATGCGGCTTGGCGAGAAAGCGTATGGCGTTCCCATCAGTACTGAGATTGAGAACCACACAGGACGGGATGTCGCACTGAGTAGTGTTTATGCCGCCTTAGAACGGCTGTCGGAGAAAGGATTAGTGACCTCCTTTCAGGGTGAACCGACTCTGGAGCGCGGTGGCCGTGCAAAGCGCTATTTTCAAATGACTCCAGAGGGCATTCGAGCTTTAAAAACTACTCGCGCGGCGCTCACTAACCTTTGGAGTAGTATCCCGCTGTTGGAAGAAGGACGGTTATGAACGACGAGAGATTCAATCCTCCACGGCTTGCCCTCTTGTTGTTACGATATGCGTGCCGAAATAGCTACCAGGAAGCGCTCATTGGGGACCTGATCGAGAAGTTTCGAGAGGGACAAACACGCGCGTGGTTCTGGAGACAGACCCTCGCTGCTGTCATTCTCAATGCTCTCGGCCAGCTTCGGAGTTATTGGCCACACATTAGTTATGCTGCAACTGCCGTTTTCTTAAGATGTTTCTTTTCTGATGCTGATTTTCTAAAGCCCTTGCCAAAATGGTTGCACTGGAGTTCATTGCCCTGGCCATGGAGTCAACTTGCGTTCGAACTGAGCCGCCACTCGCTACTTGCTCTGGCGGCGTTATTCACCCTGTCACTGGGCCTCATTATTGAGCGAGCCTTTCGTTGGGATCGTGTTGTCTGGACAGGGTTGATCAGTTTGGGGGTGCTTGCCCTCGGTCATTTTTCGGTTGATGTCTTCCCCTGGTTGCACCGACCAGTCCCGAATGACATGTATCATCGGAACTTTCTAATAATCCCAGGTTCTATTCGGGTCGCGTTATCGTTCTGCGGATTCTTCCTCGCAGCGCTCTTGGGCTGTCGGGGGCTGGCGAGCAAGCGGCTGCATTTGAACAAGCTGAATTCTGGCGCGACGCATTTGGAAATCTGACCTAGGAACTTCGCCATAAAACCCTCTTCTCGGGGTCAGCAAGAGAATTGGTAGCTGCGCCAGATTGTGTCCAGACCCATTCTTGGATGTGACTTACTATCCCGTCTCACTCTCCCTCAATTCCGGCTTGCCGACCCTAGTAGGCGATTCAGGCACAACATCTCGGTCAACAAGAAAGCGGGGAGTCGGTTCACGTGTGGAAAATCTTGACCTCGGATGTCAGATGAGGAAAAGCGTCCAGACTTTGCGGCGGAGGTCGGATACAGAGGTAAACACGACGCGGGCAATGACATCGCGCTCGATTTTTGCAAACCAGATCTCGACCTGATTGAGCCAGGATGAATAGGTTGGGGTGAAGTGAAGCCGTACTTTGGGATGGTCCGCCAGGAACTGCTCGACCGCTTGCGGTTTTGTGCGCCGACAAGTTGTCGAGCACAATGTGAATCTCGCGCGCCCACTTCGCCTTTGCCGACTACACGTCGAGCGCCGGGATAAACCGGCATGTTGTAGGGAATGAAAGAGTCCCACAAGAAAGGAGAAAGCGAATCCATCTTGGCCCCGAGTCTTGCAGCGAGCATCGCGAGGTGTTCGTTGAAGCGTAGATAGGGGTACCAGTGGGCCGGGCTATTGAGCTTCGAAAAGTCGCGGAACAGGATGCCGACTCGATGACGGTAGCGAGGAAGGCAATATCGCTGGCTGCGTTAGACGCGAGTGGCCAGCTGAATCCTGCGTAGTCTGAGAACCTGCGCACGCTGAGAAACAACATGCACGAGAACCGGGAGACCTCTGGAGCGCCTCGGCCTAGTCAAAGTCGAGGCCGGTCCGAGAAGGTGCAAAGCCGAACGTCGGACATGCACGCTCTGGAGGAGTCGGACCGCATCATAGTACCGATGAACCAGCCGAACAAAGAGGGGCAACCTTCAGCGGAGGCCGGCGAGGGAAGGGTGCGGGCCAAGGAGAACATCGCTCAGTCCAACACAAGCCCGACACAGAGCGGGGAACGAGTGTCCCAGGGATTGCGCGGTGTGCGAGAAGTAGCAAAGGTAAGGAAGCAAGAACGTTTCACCGCATTGCTCCACCACTTAAGCATTGATCTGCTCCGGGACAGTTTCTTCGCATTAAAGCGGCAAGCTGCGCCGGGAGTCGACGGTGTGACGTGGCATGAGTATGAGGACGGACTGGAAGGTCGCATCTGCGATCTGCACAGCCGTGTTCATCGTGGAGCTTATCGGGCCAAACCCTCGCGAAGAGTCTACATTCCGAAGGCCGACGGTCGAAAGCGACCGTTG